>TBL_comb47_HYPODRAFT_10000800_pt1 | contig 41434 bp, 32 predicted proteins | sample TroBogypolimnion_40_FD_10682 | JGI IMG/M metagenome (IMG submission 10682)
GAATGAACAAGTACTCGCGCACGCTTGTAATTCAGATACTTCAAACTGGCAGCAGTAGTGTTATTGGTGTTCATCATCTGACAATAACAGAGCAGAGACTTTGTTCTTATAAATGCTGTTATAATTTGAAAAATATCGAACGAGGTGATTTTGGATTACCCGCCTCTTCGGTTGTCTTCAAACATCTCTACTGGCATTGGGTAACGTAACCGCCAGACCATCTTTATCGGCCTTTCGCTCTCATAACTTACCATTTCCACCGGTCCCAGATAGGTAAACGGGATTGAGATCGAGTTCCGCTTTTTCTGATCACGAGCAAAAACCAAAATGGTATATCCTCTTTCAACATGATGAATCAGATTTTGGCCATCACTGTGATATTGGGCGGTATTGGCTTGAGATTCCCAATGGAGAAGTTCTCTGCTGATGGGGTAATCAGCATACATGGTACTCGGCGAGAACTCTTTTTCAGTTTTCTGAAATGTGAGCAATAGCGCATAAGTCTTCACCTCGGGAAAGTGGAATACCCCAACTCCTGTCTGACCTGTTGTTGCGATATTTACCTTTCCGAATGCAGCTTGGATTACTCTTCCATTGTATTTTGCATGCAGCTCGAATGGACAAGGAAAAGGCAATTCCGGAACAAGACCACTCACTTCACTCGAGTCGATCGACCAGTTCAAGATTTCTCCTAAATCGGCAAGAATTGACGGGTTTTTCGAAAGCCGCTGTAAGGCATCTTCAAAGGATGAAATACCCAGATTACTACCTTTCTCTCCCCATAGTCGATAATAAACTACCATGGCCGATTGACCAGCAAGTGCAAGTGCTACTGCTTCTGCTATTGCACCTTGCGAAACTTTGCTAATGACATTTCGTAACAATGCAGCTTCCTTCGGTCCATTGATGAATGCAGCCCGAATCAAAGCTTTTTTCAGCATTACAAGATCAGGATCGGTAGGAATCGGAGCGAACTGTACCTTGGCTTTCCAACCCGACCAGGATTCTTTTGCCAGCAGTACTTCCGGTTCATATTCGTGGTAGCGAATGAAATTGCCAAAGGTCAACTCCTGCCCCGTCTCGCTCGTGAATGTCTGCAAGCGGTCTGGCACCTGCACGGTAAGATTCCTGAGGTTTTCCCTAATATTTCGGAGTACATATTCCCGTGACTGCCGGTCAAGCTGGATAGAACACCCTGGAGGTAGGTGAGGAAAATCCAACTCAACCTCACGGTCTATTGCATAGCGATGCTTGGGCAGTAATGCTCGAAATTTTGTATCCATTCGGTAGCGCCGGTGTACTTGCCCTACAAAATCGAGAACCGTGAGGCACTCTTTCTCAGGCGCATGACGAAGTCCTCGCCCTAACTGCTGGAGAAAAACGGTGAGACTCTCTGTAGGACGGAGGAACATGACAAGATTGATCTCCGGGATATCAAGACCTTCATTAAAGACATCAACGGTAAAGAGAAATCGTAGATGCCCATTCTTGAAGTCTGAGATGGCCTTATTACGCTCATCAGGTGCAAGGCGGGATACAACTGCTACAGAAGGTATCCCCCTCTCATTAAAGCGCTCTGCCATGTAGAGCGCGTGGTTAATTGTGACACAGAACCCAATACCCTTCACACTGGTACCATAGTCTGGCTGATAGCGCTCTAACGCCCCAATAATTGCGTCAACTCGCCGAGAAGCATTCACTCGGTCAATAGTATAGACGTTTTCCAGCTCTGACTTGTTATAGTTGCCGTTGGTCCAGAAACGATCATTATCGGTCGCTATCGGGTCTGACACCCCAAAATAATGGAATGGGCAGAGGAGCTTCTCCTCCAATGCCTCTGGAAGACGGATTTCTGCTGCGAATGTGTTATGAAAATCGGCAGCAACAGATTTTCCGTCCATCCGTTCCGGCGTGGCGGTTAGGCCGAGAAGTATCTCTGGCTCAAAATGTTCGAAGATGGGGCGATAACTGTCAGAGGTTCCATGATGAACCTCATCAACAACAATATAATCGTAGAAACTTCCTCCAACCTGCTTCCAGAGTTCGCGATTTGTCAGCATCTGTACCGAGCAAAACAGGTGTTCCAATCGGTCAGCCGCAAAATCTCCAACAAGAAGTTCACCGAAATTCTGGTCACGGAGAACATTTCTGAAAGTTATACGCGCCTGCTCAAGGATTTCTTTTCGATGGGCAACAAACAGTAATTTTGCATTACGCTTACGTCCCTTATAAAACTCATTAAAATCGAATGCAGCAACCACGGTTTTACCGGTTCCGGTAGCTGCAATGACGAGATTTTTATAGCGATTGTGCACTTCACGCTCTCGCTTTAGGGCATCAAGGATTCGTTCCTGAAACGGGTGCGGCGTAAGATCAAAGAAAACCGATGTGGTCCCGTATTTTCTAGTTCGTTCACGAACAATTGCATCCCTGAAACGTTCAGGCTCTTCAGTGTCAAATGGAATAAATTCTTTGCTATTCCAGTAGGTCTCAAATTCGGCAGTAAATTTCTCCAGAATATGCCCCATATCCTGAGCAGTAACCTTAAGATTCCACTCGAGTCCGCTGGTAATGGCAGCATTGGACATGTTTGCCGAGCCAATATAGGCAGTTGAAAAATCTGACTTCCGCTTAAAATGATAGGCCTTTGCATGAAGCCTCGTGCGTTCGGTATCGTAGGATACGCGCACCTTAACGTTCGACATTTCAGCCAGCCATTCGACGGCAGGGGCATCGGATGCTCCCATGTATGACGTTGTGATAACCCTAACTGGTATCTTACGCAGAGACAAATCCTCAAAAGCTGGCATCAGCAGACGCAAACCGGACCACTTGATAAACGAAACCAAAATATCAACACTGTCAGCAGACTTCATCTCTTCAAGCAGTTCATGTGCAAGTTGAGGCTCTTGCGGCGAACCGGTAAATATACTGCTTTCAGTTAGAGATGTCTGGGGGCGTGGGACTCTTGATGACCCATAATTGGATGGGGTGATTTCAAGAAGTATTGGTTTTTTTTCTTGTATAAGGCGACGGTTAGCGAGGTGACCTAAGCCCGGTTCACTGGCAACCTGACCAAGAATCCGATTGCAAATATCCAGACGTTTTTCTGGGTCTTTCTCTTCTCGCAATGCCTGCTCAATTACCTTGGCAACAAATGATGCATAGATGGCTGGCTGCTCTTCTTGATCGATTTTACCAAAGACACTTCGTAACTCTGGGTGCTGATCTAAAGCCTCTTGGAGAAGCTCATCGAGGAGTGCTTCGTATATACCAAAAGCAAGTTGGCTCATGAGACATCTACTCTATTTTCAACAAGATAAGACTCTATTACCGGTAAATCGGCCTCAGCCCATTCGAGAGAATCAAGGTTATTAGGTGCTAACCAAGCGATGGCTGCATGTTCATTGAGAACTATTTCACCCGCCTCAATTGAACAGATAAACGGATGAAGGGTAACAGTGAAAGTCGGATACTGATACGTGCTAATTGGAAGAGATTTTCCTAAACTTACCTGAATACTCAGCTCTTCAAATAACTCACGTCTCAAGCACTCTTCGGTTGATTCACCATGATTGATCTTACCTCCCGGAAATTCCCACTTAAGCGGCAAACTCATAGCTGCACTCCGCTGTGCAGCGAGAACGAGCCCATCTCGTTCAATAATAGCGCATGCTACTTGAATTTGATCCATGTTGCCCTTCTCTTCATTATCTGGAACCTCACAGGTAACAGGCAAATAAACTTTTCAATCGAAAGAGCGATTCGAAATAACCTCCTTTTATTTTACCAAATAAACCCGTCAAATGAAAATAATAAAGCCATTTACAGCTTTTCAACACAGGTTCCGTTCATTACTGGATTTTCTTGTAGAGTGTTTCCTGTGCTATGTCAGCCCCATTCGGCCATGACATTGTTCCCCCGTCTATAGATATACCTGCAAAAAAAGCTTTTATCCTTTATCCTTTAATGGCTCAAAGATTGGCCCTTTTGAACGGATATTCGGAAAAATCAACATCTCAGGGTTCACGCCCTATTTCCATCCGCCTCCCAATGCTTTATAGAGGTCAATCCGGTTGGTCAGATTCTGCTGACGTACCATAATCTCGTTCTGCTGCGCCGCATAGAGAGATCGCTGGGCATCCAGGAGGACAAAGTAACTGTCGATGCCATGGGCGTAACGGGCCTTCAAGATCGTATAGGCCTGTTCGCTGGATTTGACAAGTGCTTGCTGGGCGTGCAACTGCTCTGTGTAGGTTGCACTGGCCACCAACGCATCCGCAACTTCCCGAAAAGCAGTCTGGATGGTTTTTTCGTATTGTGCGATGGCAATGTCGCGGTTGGTTTTTGCCAGTTTGAGGTTGGAGATCAGTCGCTCTCCCTGGAAAATCGGCAAGTTCACCTGAGGGGAAAAGCTCCAGACACTGCTCGATCCCGTCACAAAGAGATTGGTAAGGCTGCTGCTGGCAAACCCTGCGGAACCGGTAAGGCTGATGCTCGGGAAGAAGGCTCCCCGTGCTGCCCCAATATTGGCGTTTTCAGCTTTCAGTGCATATTCAGCCTTGCGGACATCCGGTCGGTCCAGCAGAACAGTGGATGGAATTCCCACGGGGAGCACTTCCATCAGCTGAACAGAGCTGAGACTTTCGGGCTTGAGGAGTTCAGGATCGATTACCTTGCCGACCAAAAGGGTAAGGGCGTTTTTGTCCTTTTCCACCTGACGCTGATATTGGGCGCGGTTTGCGCGGGCGGTTTCAACAAGGGTGCCGGATTGTGACACCTCCAGCTGAGACTTCGCTCCCAGATCGAAAGTGCGCTTGATGAGATCGAATGATTCTTGCTGGGTCTTGAGTGTGTTTGCGGTCAACTGGAGCAGTTCACTATCGGCAAGATAGGTGAGATAGGCATTGGCCACCTCGGCGATCAGGCTTGTCTGGGCAGCCTGACGCCCTTCTTCCGTTGCAAGATACTGGTTCAAGGCGCGGGTGCTGAGGCTGCGGACGCGTCCGAACAGATCCAATTCATATGCGGTGACACCTATGCCGGAGGTATAGGACGAGATCGTTTCCGAAGTTCCGGAAGTGCTGCTGTTTTCCGATAACCGTTGTCGAATGGCGCTTCCCGATGCGTTAACCGAAGGCACGAGATCTGCACGCTGTATGCGATAGGTGTTGCGGGCAGCCTCTATGTTGAGCGTCGCTATCCGGAGGTCGCGGTTATTGGCAAGTGCGGCTTCAATAAGGCTCAGGAGCTTCGGCGATGTGAACATGCTCCGCCATCCGATATCAGCAACATGCGGTTCTCCTGCAGCTTCCAAAGCCGGCACGGGCCCAATCCCCGCAGAGGTCGGCCATTCTGTGGCGACAGGCGCCATGGGGCGTTCATAGCGTGGAGCCAGTGAACAGGATGTCAGCATGGCGGCAGACAGGCAGACAGGGATCAGCAGCTTAATGGTCATGGTTCGATCCCTTATCTTTTTGGTTTTCGGTCTTTTCGGTTACAGGCTTCCCGGTAAAAAGGGATTGTACCAGAATGTAAAACAATGGAACGAAGAATATTGCCAGCACCGTTCCCGACAACATCCCTCCGATGACGCCGATACCGATAGCGTGCTGGCTTGCCGAGCCTGCTCCGGAAGAGAATGCCAGAGGCGTTACACCGAGAATGAAGGCCATGGAGGTCATGACAATCGGGCGTAAACGTTGTCTGGCGGCAGTCAGGGCAGCCTCCTTGAGGTTAACACCTTGTTCGTTGAGGGATTTGGCGAACTCCACGATAAGGATGGCATTTTTTGCAGTAAGGCCTACCGTGGTCAGCAGGCCCACTTTGAAGTAGACATCGTTTGAGAGACCTGCAAGGGAAGTTGCCAGAACCGTTCCAAGAACACCAAGCGGCACCACCAGCATGACGGCCAGCGGCACGGTCCAGCTTTCATAAAGAGCAGCAAGGCAGAGAAAAACAAAAAGCAATGAGAAAGCATAGAGCAACAGTGTTTGCTGGCCGGCTGCCCGCTCTTCGTAGGACAGACCAGTCCATTCGATACCAAATCCTTCAGGAAGCTTCAGTGCCAATTGCGTCAACACAGCCATCGCATCACCTGAACTTACACCTGGAGCTGAAGCTCCCTGGATATTGACCGACGATATGCCATTGAAACGCTCCAGCTTCGGCGAACCGAAACTCCAGCGGCCAGTGGAAAATGCAGAGAAGGGCACCATATCTCCATTGGCGTTCCGGATGTGCCAGCTGTTGACATCTGCAGGGTTCATGCGGAATGGAGCATCACCCTGCATGAATACCTTCTTGATACGGCCATCATGAATAAAATCATTGACATAGGAGGATCCCCATGCAGTCTGCAGGGTGGTATTGATGTCAGCAATGGAAAGACCGAAGGCGCTGGCCTTTTCGTGGTCGATGTCAATCTTGTATTGTGGAACATCTTCAAGACCGTTGGGTCGCACTCCGATCAGTGCGGGATTTTTTGCAGCCATGCCCAGTAACTGATTTCGGGCATTCATCAGCGCCTCGTGACCTTTGCCTTTACGATCAAGCAGTTGGAAATCAAAACCTGAAGCATTGCCAAGCTCCATGACGGCGGGCGGGTAAAATGCAAATATCATGGCGTCCTTGACACTTGACAGGGCTGCCATGGTCCGTCCGGCTATTGAGGCGACATCTTGTCCCTTTTTTTTGCGTTCACTCCAGTCTTTCAGTTGTACGAAGCCCATGGCCGAGTTTTGGCCCTGACCGGCAAAACTGAAGCCTGTGACACTGAAAATGCTTTCAACGACATCTTTTTCCTGGTTGAGCATGTACTTTTCCATGACTTTCACACTTTCGAGTGTCCGTTCCTTCGTCGCTCCTGATGGGGTGGAAAGCTGAACGAACATGAACCCCTGGTCTTCTTCAGGCAGAAACGAGGTCGGAATACGCCATAAGACGATGCCCAGCAGCAGCACGACCAATATGAAAGCTGACAGCGAGCGTTTGACATTGCCGGTCATGACCATCGCTCCTTTGACATATCGTTCGCGGTTGACATTGAACAACGCATTGAACCAGGCAAAGAAACGTCCGACGATGCCTTTGCGGGATAGATGCTCGCTCTTTGGCTTCGGCTTGAGGAGGCTGGCACAAAGGGCCGGCGTCAAGATCAGGGCTACCAGAACAGAGAGGAGCATGGCCGAAACGATGGTAATCGAGAACTGACGGAAAATCGTGCCGATGGAGCCTTTAAAGAAGGCCATTGGCACAAATACCGCCGAAAGCACAAGGGCTATTCCGATCAGGGCACTTGAGATCTGCTGCATGGATTTTCTGGTGGCCTCCAGAGGAGAGAGTTGTTCCTCCTCCATAATGCGCTCAACGTTTTCGACCACAACAATGGCGTCATCCACCAGCAATCCGATAGCAAGCACCATGGCGAACATGCTGAGGGTGTTTATAGAGAACCCGAAAGCTGCCATGACTCCAAAGGTACCCAAAAGCACAACAGGCACCGCGATTGTGGGAACCAGAGTCGCACGGAAATTCTGTAGAAACAGAAACATCACGAAGAACACAAGAATAATTGCCTCGAACAAGGTATGAACCACCCCTTCGATCGAAGTCTTGACAAAGGGCGCCGTATCGAACGGGAAAACGACTTGAACTCCGGGCGGCAGCAACGGCTTCAGTTCTTCCATTCTGGCTTTCACCAGGTTTGCGGTATTCAGGGCATTGGCCCCGGTCGCAAGAGTTATTGCCATGCCGGCTGCGGATTTGCTATTGAAGCGTGTTGTCATATCATAGTTCTGCACTCCAAGTTCGATGCGAGCGACATCCTTGAGGCGAACCTGGGAACCGTCGGTATTAACCTTCAGCATGATTTTTTTAAAATCATCAACGCTTTTAAGTCGGGATTGGGCTGAAATTGTGGCGTTCAGCTGTTGTCCCGGTACCGATGGCGTTCCACCCAGCTGACCGGCAGAAACATCAGCGTTCTGGGCGCTTATCGCCGCCTGTACCTCGGTGGTCGTGAGGTTGAAACTGGCAAGCTTGTAGGGATCAAGCCAGATACGCATGGAATAAGGTTGACCGAACACCTGAATATTTCCTACACCGGGGACGCGGCTCAGCGGATCAAGTATTTTGGAGTTCAGGAAATCGTTCATGGTGAATTCATCGACGCGACCATCGGCCGAGTAGACACCGACAACCATCAGAAAACCGGTGTCCCCTTTGGTGACTTTTATTCCTTGCTGCTGGACTTGCTGCGGGAGGTTTGACATGATGGATTGCAACTTGTTCTGTACCTGAACCTGGGCTATATCAGGGTTGACTTCCGGCTCGAATGTCAAGGTAATGGTGACATTACCGTTTGAATCGCTGCCTGCACCAAAATAACGGAGATGGTCAAGGCCGGTCAGTGCCTGTTCAATAACCTGCGTCACGCTGTTTTCGACCGCTTCGGCAGAAGCTCCCGGGTAGGAAGCGTTAATGTTGATGGTTGGCGCCGCAATGCGTGGATACTGTTCAACCGGAAGGGTCTGAATGGCAATGAACCCCCCCAGCATAATACAGATGGAGATCACCCACGCAAAGACTGGTCGGTCAATGAAAAATCTGGACATGAGCGAGAGATTACTTGAATGAATGAAATTATCTGACAGGAACGGCAGGTTGTGCAGCCTCTACTGTTTTCACCTTCATGCCTGGTTGAATTTTCATGATACCTTCATAAACGACCTTCTCACCGGACTTGAGTCCACTCGTGACCATCCATTTGTCTCCGATGATTTCCGAAACTCCGATCGGACGTTGATTCACCTGGCCGTCTTTCCCGACGACCCATACCGAAACTGTGCCGTCAACATTTCGGCTCACCGATTTCTGTGGAACAAGAATCACCTGTTCGTCTTTCCATTGCTCCAGACGTGCATGGACAAACATGCCGGGGAGCAACTCGTGGTTGGGATTGGGAAACAGCACCCGAAGCAGAACCGTTCCGGTGCCCTGGTTGATCGTCACATCCGAAAATTTCAGCTTGCCCGGCTGGCCAACTGGTTTGCCGTCTACCAGAAGGCGAACGGGCGCCCCGCTCTTCAGGTCCGGATGATGCTTTCGCAGGAGCATCAGTTCCTCACTCGACTGGGAAACGTCCACATAGATCTGGTCAAGCTGCTGTACAACAGCCAGAGCCACAGACTGATTGGCATTGACCAGCGCCCCTTCCGTCACTTTCGATTGCCCGATACGTCCGGAAATCGGAGACATGACTTTGGTATAGTCAAGGTTGATTCTGGCAGTCGCAACATCAGACTTGGCGATGGCGACATCGGCCTGGGCCTGGGCAAGGCTTGCCTTTGCGTCATCATACTCCTGTTTGCTGACCCCGCCGATTGTCACCAGCTCGGTATATCGAGCTGCCTTAGCCTGGACCGACTTGACGTTTGCTTCGGCTTTGCCGAGGTTGGCGCGGGTGCTGTTATAAGCTGCCTGATACGGAGCGGAGTCAATCTGATAGAGTTGCTGGCCTTGCTTGACCAGACTGCCTTCCACGAAAAATTGCTTGGTGACAATACCGCTGACCTGAGGGCGTATCTCCGCGACCCGTATGGCCGAGGTTCGGCCCGGAAGGTCTTTGGTCAATACCACAGGCTCGGCCTTCATGGTTACAACACTGACCTCCGGTTTAAAGTCTGAACCCATGCGGTTGCCTGGCGAACTTTTCTGCCAGAGGAACCAGGCGGCAATCGAGACGACAAGCAAGCCTGCAATGATGATATAAGACCTTTTCATGATGGAGCTTATCCTTTATGTGGTGTGTGTGGTTGGTGCTTGACTCTCGGGATGACTTGCATACATCGCCCGGATACCCTCCAGGAACGAATACCGCTCCTGGCTGCTCCAGTTGACCAGGCCGAACCATTCATGGCAATTAAATCCGATCAGGGCAAAATAGACTATGCGGGCGGCTTCAGGTTTTTCTCCAGCTTCCATGGCTTTCAGGTCATGAACGGTCCATTCCCGCATCTTCCGCTGGAGAGAGACTTCACTTGACATCGAGGAGGATACGGCCATTGCAACTGCTCGTTCAATGTCATCCGGAGCTTGCTCTGCCAGTTTGATACGTGCGAAAAGCTCAGGATGGGGAGATTCGGCACATTCCCGGACAAGCATCCCGATACGCTCTTTATCCCTTTGAAACTGACGATCGATAAGTGCTTCAAGAAGGGCCGTTTTGGATTTGTAGTCATACACAACTCGGGATTTACTGATTCCCGCCTCCTGGGCCACAGCATCAATAGATAAGCGTGATACCCCGAGCTTGACGACAACCCGCTCAATTGCATCCAGTATTTCGTGTGTGGTGACTTTCTTGGTTCTGGCCATGATACGGTATCCTTGAATGATTGGCATTAATTTAAGAACGATCGTTCTTTTATGCAATTTATTTTCAGCATGTTTGCCGTAACCATTAAAAAAATGCGTGGGGATTGAAAAAGTCCTGGATTTATATCCTGCCGGAAGAGGCAAGCAACGCGGCGCCGAAAACACCGGCACTGTCGCCGAGAAGAGGGCGAAGGAGTGGAATTCTGAGTTCGCTGTTGAAGAGATGCCGTTCAATGGCTTTTACTGTTTCTTTTGCATAGAGCTGTTCAACCTGCCCTGCCCCGCCACCGAGAATGCAGACATCAGGATCAAGGATATTGAGCACCTGTGCCAGTGCTTTACCGAAATAAATGAGCAGGCGTTCAATCGTTTCCGCTGCCGCAGGATCAGAACGGGCGTCTGCAGAGATTTGCTCCAGCGGCTTGAAGCTTCCACTGAGTTTCTGATAAAACCGCTCAAGCGCAGGGCCCGCAATAACCGTCTCCACACATCCGCGCCTTCCGCAATAGCATGGTTCTCCCCCCGGAATCAGCTCATTATGCCCCCATTCACCGGCAATACCATGAGCACCGTGCCGCACATTCCCGTGGCAGACAATTCCTCCGCCAACACCGGTACCGAGAATAATGCCGAAAGCTGTCTTTGTTGTGTCGCGCATGAGTGGTGCAGCTGTGCCAAGAAGGGATTCTGCAAGGGCAAAACAGTTGGCATCGTTTTCGATGGCAACTCGTCTTTTTAGAACCCCTTCAAGATCACGTTTCACATCGCAGCCATTCAGGCATACCGTATTGGAATTTTTCATGACGCCCAATACCGTGTCATACCGGCCGGGGGTGCCGATGCCGATCACCTCCGGGAGCGCAAAGCCCGATTCCTGAGAGATCATCCCAACCAGCTGCCTGATGCGCTCAAGAATGTGACGGTAGCCTCCGGAGGCTTCGGAAGGAATCCGTCGGCGTACAAGAGGCTTCATGGATCGGTCAATCACCACCGCCTCGATTTTTGTGCCGCCAAGATCAATTCCCCAATACTCTTCAGCCATTGCTGCAGCTCCGTTGACGCTGGAAACGGGGCTGGATAAGATTTTTCCACAACCACGTAACCGCGAGATAAACAATTGCAGCGCTGCACACTCCGATCACCATGCCCCCAAGGACATCTCCGGGGTAGTGGACGCCTACATAGACACGAGAAAACGCAACAGCAAGCGCATAAAATATCATGGTGAGGGTAAACAGCTTTTCAACAAGGAGACCCCTCTGAAAGAATATCCAGGTTATTGAGGCAACCGCGGCGGAATTGGCAGCATGGGATGAGGCAAACGAATAACTTCTCTGCTGGTCAATAAGCAACCGGACATGCTCAAGAGCAAAACAGGGCCTGGTACGCTGCAAAAGAGGTTTAAGAATGCCCGATGCAGTAAAATCAGAGAGTCCGACGGCAAGAAGTGCGATACATATAATTGCAAAACCCTCCTTTCCCCTCCTGACAGCAATAAACAGAGCTGCGAGTAAAAAAATATGTCCGGACAGCCTCTCTCTGGTCAGAAACACCATGAGATCATCGGCTGCCGGATGAACCAGATGAAGGTTCAGCAGCTGGAACAGCCATACATCAGCCTGCTCAATCTGCGCCATATTGTTGTTTTACTTTTTAACTCCCCCTTTTTTCTTTTTCGAGGACGAGCTGGAAGAAGTCCCGAGGTTTACTTTCGGCAGATCGTCTGCAGTGGTGGTTTTATTGATATAAAACTGCTGGGCAACACTGAAAATGTTAAACATCAAATAGTACAGGCCAAGACCAGCAGGCATATTATTAAAAAAAAGCAGCATCATGGCAGGAAAAATGTAGATCATCACTTTCATCTGCTCATTAGTCTGGGTCGTAGGAGTTATTTTCTGCTGCACAAAGACGGTCGCTGCCATAAGAATCGGAAAAACTGCGATATGATCGCCATACATTGGAATGCTGAAGCCGAAATCAAGAATTGAATCAGGAATAGAGAGATCCTTGACCCAAAGCAGGCCATGCTGACGCAGCTGAATTGATGACCGGAAAACATAAAACATGGCATAGAGCAGAGGCATCTGCAGCAGTACAGGCAAACACCCGCCAAGCGGATTAACGCCGGCTTCCTTGTAAATCCTGCCCAGTTCACTCTGCAGTTTGGCAGGATTATCCTTGTACTTCTCCTGAAGCTCCTTAAGCGCCGGCTGCAGGGCCGACATTTTTTTCATTGACTTCGTGGAAGCCATTGAAAGAGGGTATGTTACCAGTTTTATCAGCAGTGCGAAAATGATAATAATAAGGCCGTAATTACTGATAAACGTATTGAGCCAGCTGAAGACCGGCAGAATGATAAACTCAGCAAACGGTCTTGTCAGCCAGTCCCAGCCGAAATCCATGATCTTTTCAAGATCCACTTTCTGCGCCTTGACGGTATTATAATCCAGCGGCCCGAGATAGAGACTGAACTTGTTATCGACAACATTGCCTGCAGATGGAACGCCCATTTTCAGGGCAACAACATAATCAGCAAAATCATCAGCCTTTTTCTTTCCATCAAGAAAAATTCCTTCTGTGCGCCCCTGAGGGATCAGTGCTGCAACAAAATACTTATTGCGGACAGCAACCCATTTCGCTTCCCCGGACTGCTCTTCACGATAAGCCTGATTCTCTTTGCTGGCCGCCAGCTTTACCACACTTCCACCAAGATATGCACTGGCTATGGCACTCTGCGCCTCATCCTTTCGGTTTTTTTCAGAGTAGACAAGACCTCCATCCCACTGCAGCTGGTACTCATTGCCTGCAAGTGCTTTGCCGAATCCCGTCAGCTTGACGTCATAGTCAACCTTATAGCTGTTTCCGCCGAAAAGATAGGTAATATCAACAGCCTGCTGTGGAGCAACATCAAGGTGATAGCGTACCGCATAACTCTCCTTTCCGCCGATTGTCCGAAGTGTATCAAGTGTTACGCTTCGAAAATAAAGATCGCGCGTATCAATTTTTTTACCTTCCTTTGTCAGAAAAAGAAGAGAAATAGCACCATTTTTCTCATTGCTGATCAGGTCAAACGCCTTGTGATTGCTGTCCAGATGCTTTTTCAGCACCAGAGACTTCAATGTTGCGCCTTTTGAGGAAAGTGTCGCACGAAAAAGTTCATTGTCGACCTTCAGTAATTGCTCTTTTCCAGCGGCAGCCGTTGCAAAAGCGCCAAAATTTTCGGCAACGGGTACAATTGAAGCCTGGGCTGCTTGTGCAGGAAGTTCGGCCTTCTCCGTTTTCACTGCAGTTATCGGCTTCACCAGCTTTTTCTCGGGCGACATAAACTGAAGCCAGACAATCATGATCAAACCAATAAGCGCAAGACCGGTTACTGAATTTCTATCCATTACCACACACTTTTATTTTAACTGTTAAACTCTTTTTTACTTATGGGCACAGGATCAAATCCTCCCTTTGAAAAGGGATTACAACGCAGAACGCGCCACACTGTCAAACATGATGCGTAAAAAAAGTTATGTCGTTGAAAAGCTTCAAGAGCATAACTTGAACAGGTAGGAAAATATCTGCAGGACGGTCCAAGCAATGGCGATATAAACGCCTGATACAATTTTATCACCGCAATCGGCACCTGATTAAAAAACAGCCAGCTTCTCATATTCTCTTATCCTTTGTCATCTCTTCTGCAGCCTTTCATGAAAGGCTCATATTCCGCAATAACTTGCTGACTTCCCCCCTGAATGCCTCAAGACACGGAAATTTTTTTTTTCTGCCCATGTAAAGAAAAGCAATGCAAAGCTGTCCAGGAACTCCGCCTGCGTTCAGAAACTCCAGTCTGCGCTCATCGCTCGATTTCTCAAGCCTGTAAGCTTCTCTCATCATTCTTTTTACCCTGTTGCGCTGAACAGAAGATGGGACTGTTTTTTTACTAACAGCAAACAGAATAAACGGAAACCCTGATACGTCTTTGTTTTCAGGATTGAGAGAGGCATACACCATTTTTAAAAAATCCCCTTTCAAACTATTTCCTCTCCTGAACAACAGTGATATCAGTATTTTTTTCCTCAAAATCTCATGCTTTCGCAGAGAATGGACGTGTAACTTATTCAAAGCATGAAGAAGCAATTATATTTCATGAGTCAACGCGGAATGTTGACACTGCGATAACTTACTGACCTGCCGTACCCATAGCACTGCTTACCGAAAGAGAGTGACGCCCTTTGGCTCTTCTTGCTGACAGCACTTTCCGGCCATTCTTGGTGGCCATTCTCTGTCTGAAACCATGCTTGTTTCTTCTTTTTCTATTCCGAGGCTGAAATGTTCTTTTCATCGCTTAAAGCTCCAAACTTAATAATATTTCAAAATACATGGCGCGTAATTTAGCATAATGAACTCTCATTAACAAATTCCTCCATAACCTGCAGGATATGCACCGTACAATGTCATACCTTTTGAAATAATGCCGTATGTCGTAATAAATTTTTTCAATGCAACAAGTTATCCACAATGTTGATAACTTGTTGATAAAATAATTCAACAAACCCAAACCTCCCACAAACCATAACGCTGAAAGAATCAACATATGTTGACAACTTCTCTGTTCAAACACAATAAAGCATACAATAACAACAATTTAGCCTGTTGAAAACTTGGCAGCATCATACCTGACCATAACAAAGCATTTTGGCAAACGAAATTGTTTTTTATCCACTTAAAACACTAACTTATAAACAGTAAATGTTGATAGTTTCAACAATCCTGACCTACACCTCTCAAAAACCTTTCGTTTATGCTCGAAGTTACGTCAAAAGTATTTCCGGAATATCAGCAGACAAATACAAAGAAAGGCAGCTCAATGTCACAACAGGTCTGGGATGCATGTCTTCATATTATCAGAGAAAAAATAAACCCTCTTGCATTTAAAACCTGGTTCTTTCCTATAAGACCGTTAAGCTTTAACAGCAGTGAACTGACTATTGAAGTTCCCAGCCAGTTTTTTTATGAATGGATAGAAGAAAATTACTCTTCCTTTTTAAAAGATGCCCTTAAAGAGGTGATCGGCCCCGAAGCAAGGTTGATGTATTCAATAGTCATGGATAAATCACAAGGGCAACCTGTAACTATAGAGTTACCGCACCAGAACTCAATGAGTGGTGATTTCATTGCATCAGGCATTCCAACTGCTGCCCGCTCCAAAACAAGAGATGATTTTGAACGCAACCTTGCACGCTTTGAAACACATCTCAACGTAAAATATACTTTTGATACCCTTATCAGGGGCGATTGCAACTCACTGGCTTTTGCGGCATCAAAATCTGTTGCGCAAAGTCCTGGACAGAATGCCTTTAATCCACTTGTAATTTATGGTGGTGTAGGACTTGGTAAAACCCACATTATGCAGGCTATCGGTAATAGTGTCAGGGAAAACAGACTTTCGGAAAGAGTGCTCTATGTATCGAGTGAAAAATTCGCTATCGATTTTGTCAACGCAATCCAGAACGCTAAAATCCAGGATTTTTCCTCATTCTACCGCTCTATCGACGTGCTCATTATCGATGACATTCAATTCTTTTCAGGCAAAGAAAAAACTCAGGAAGAAATTTTTCATATTTTCAACACCCTGCATCAATCTAATAAACAAATTATACTCTCGGCTGACAGACCCATAAAAGAGATAAAAGGCATTGAAGATCGACTGATATCGCGCTTCAACTGGGGACTTTCCGCAGATATTCAGCCTCCTGATTACGAAACACGTAAAGCAATTATTCTTAGTAAGTTACACCAGAGTGGCGTTAATCTGGATGAACCTGTTATTGAATTTATAGCAACAAATGTTACAGATAATGTCAGGGAACTGGAAGGATGCATTGTAAAACTTCTTGCTGCTCAATCTCTTGACAACAAGGAGATAGATCTTGATTTTACTAAATCTACCCTTAAAGACATCATCCGACATACAACCAAACGACTGACTCTTGATACTATCGAAAAATCAGTTTGTTCTTACTTTTCAATCACACCTAATGACTTAAAAGGAAAATCCAAAAAAAAGGAAATAGCCGCAGGGCGGCAGATCGCCATGTATCTTGCAAAACACCTCACAGAATCGTCATTGAAAACAATCGGTCTTCATTTCGGCGGAAGAGATCACTCGACAGTTATTCACGCAGTGAATACCATTGCCAAACGTGTGGAATCCGTAACAGAGGACAGGAAGAGGATTGAGGAGATCAAAAAAAGGATTGAGATAAGTTCGATGTAATTCAGTATGTGCACAAGGTGTTGGCGGGATGTAGACTACTTCTTGACAACCCGCACATTATCAACACTAATGAAATGAAACAGTAGTAATCAACATACCATACACAAGCTTTAATAACCTGTCATACAAGTTATCAACAATCCAGACAGAAAAGATATTGATTGTAACTTATTTAAATAAAATGAAATAACAATCAATCACCATAACTTATCCAGATATCAACACAAACAACAACTACAACAGAATTTTATAAAATTTAAATAGTAAAAGTTGCAACCGATGAAATTAACTTCCTCAATACGTCAACTGCAGGATGCTGTCAGTAAAGTCGCACAGGCAATTCCAGCAAAAGCCCTTGATACGCGTTTTGAAAATGTTCATTTATCAATTGAGTCTGGTTCACTTACTCTTTTTGCTACAGATGGAGAAATTTCCATCACCGCAATAAGTGATGTTGAAACTGATGACAATGGAAATATCGGTATCAAAGCAAGAACATTGCAGGATTTTCTAAGAAGCATGTATGATACTTCTGTTTCGTTTGTTATTGAACGGCAGGAAATCAGCGATCATGGTACCGTCCATATTTCTACTGATAAGGGCAAATATAAAATACCCTGCCAGTTTGAAAGCAAGCAGGAAAAAAGCGAAAAAAATTATGACATTTCACTTGAACTCGTAACCGCAGAACTGCTGGACCTTATTCAGAAAACACTTTTTGCCTGCAGTGTTGATGGTATGAGACCAGCAATGATGGGAGTATTGTTTGAACTGGAAGGAACGCATCTAACCGGTGTGTCTACCGATGGTCATCGATTGGTAAGATGCAGAAAGAATTCATCGATAGAGGTCGCTGAAAAACAGAAATTCGTGGTTCCTGCGAGGGTGCTTTCCATTATTCAGAAACTTCTTCAGCATGAATCTGTTACCATGTGCATTGATGATGATCGCAGGTTTGTGCGTTTTATCAGCGGTAATATAGTTCTTGATGCAGCACTTATTGTTGAGCCGTACCCGAATTACGATGCGGTTATTCCAGTTGAACATGATAAACATCTTATTATTGACAGATCAGTAATCTACGATTCTGTAAAGCGTGTTGGACGTTTTTCCAGTATCGGTGATATCAAGATGGTCATTGAGGGACAACTCCTCAAGATTATGGCCGAAAACACAAATGAAGGTGAAGCTGCCCAGGAAGAATTGAACTGCACCTACAGCGGAGACAATATTACTATAGGGTTTAATTCAAGATTTATCGAAGCCGCACTGGCACATCTTGATGATAATGAGATTCGCATTGAGCTTAAAAGTCCAACGACGGCTGTAATTTTCAAACCACATAAGGAAGAGGATGATGACAAACTAATCATTCTGGTTATGCCTGTAAGAATAAATAGTTGATGTGTGGAGGAAAAGATTGAGACTGAAAAGCATAACGTACGAAAATTTCAGAAATCACCGGTTTTTGAGGTTTAATCCATCTTCAGGAATTAATCTTTTATATGGACCAAATGGATCTGGAAAAACCTCTATTCTCGAGGGCATACATTTTTGTGCGTTGACAAAAGGATTTCTTGGCTCACCAGATAATGAGTCTCTCTCTTTTTCAAAAGACTATTTTTTACTCAACAGTATTTTCTGTGATGGTAATAACAGTGATATTAATGTAAAAATAATTTATACAAAAGAAAAAGAGAAACAGGTTATAGTTAACAGCAGTGAGATAAAACGATTTTCACAACATCTCGGGAGGATACCATGCATCACTTTTTCTCCACAGGAGATTGTTATAGTGCATGGTGCACCAGCAGAACGAAGACGTTTTATCGATAATACAATCAGTCAGACTGATCGAAGATACCTTGATGACCTTTTGGCATACAGAAGGGTTCTTCTGCAGAGAAATGCTTTGCTTTTGCATTTGTATGAAAAAGACGAGCGCAATAGTGACATGCTCACCATAATGACTGAACAGTTGGCAAAAATTGCGGCCTCTCTTATTTATGCAAGGATAAAATTTCTATCTCTTTTTTTTTATCACTTCAAGGCACTTTATTCCCTTCTCATGATCAATGAAGATCCTGCAATACTATACCGGTGTTCTGCAGGGAAAATCAGTGAAGATCCATCACTCGAAGAGCTTTATTCTCTTATAAGCTTAAAATTTAAACAGATAAAAAAACAGGAAATAGCCCGTACACAGACGTTGATCGGTCCACATCGTGATGAACTTGTATTTTTGCTTAATGAGAAAGAAATAAAAAAATATGCATCTCAAGGACAAATGAGAACATTTCTTATATGCCTCAAACTTTCCCAGCACCGTTATTTTTCAGAAATCACAGGAGAAGAGCCCCTCTCTCTGCTTGATGATGTATTCAGCGAGCTCGATGAAAAAAGGACAGAAGATATATTAGGGATACTTGAAACATACGGCCAAACCATTATTACATCTGCATCAAAAAAAGAGCATTCAAATATAACAGCACTCTCTATTGACTCTTTTGAAAAAAATAGTTCATAATAATCATGTCAAGAACCAGCGATCCAAAAAAAATATCTGCTGTCCTTGTCGAGATGTGTTATACCTTAGGGTTTGATGAGGCATATCAGCAGTATCAAACACTTCAGATATGGGATTCAGTTGCCGGAGAAACAATAGCACAAGCAACAAAAATAGAGCGGTTTACCAATGGACAGTTGTTTATTAAAGTTAAAAATCCCTCATGGAGAATGGAGCTGAATTTCCGTAAAAAGGATATCATCATCAAACTCAACAAGGCTTTAAAAAGTCAGATGGTTAACGATATTATCTTTAAATAAAAAGAGCGGTAATGCATCAACACAGCAGCTCAAAATTCAAATTCTTTCAAAGGTCACAGCTCAGCTGATACATTTCAATCATTTTTTCAGCAAAGGCTTTCCCGAAAGCGTTGCACTGCGCAAATTCTTCATCATGAGGTTTAAACTTTATTCTGACGTTCTGATCAAAAACCTTAAGCTTCAACATAGAAAAATTAGTTTCGATCATCTTGACTGCCTCGCCGCTCCATCCAAAAGAGCCGAATGCGGCACCAAGCTTGCCCTTGTCGCGAATAGGATTAATTGCAGCGAAGAGCTGATAGATCTGAGGCAGAATATTCTGGTTTATTGTCGGAGACCCTACAATAATGCCTGAACAGTGAGCAAGTTTATCCTCAAGTTCTGCAAAGGATACTGCTTCTATATCACAGATATCAATATTGAAGTCACACGATTGCCTCAAACCGTCAGCAATCTTTTCAGCCAGCATGCCGGTGTTTTCGTAGGCAGAGACATAGGCTATAAGGATATTTTTATCTTGAGGTAGTGCGATAGCAGTTGTTGCATACGTAAAAGAAAGATCAACGTATTTTTTCCAGAGACTTCTCAGGATAGGGCCATGGCCAGGGCAGATGATCTTTATATCAAGGGATTTGATTTTTTCAATTGCCTGCAGCATGTATTTGCTGAAAGGTCTCAATATTGAATCAAAGTAGTAGGTAAAAGCATCGTCAAAATTACCTACAGCATCATCATACATCTCTTCATGGCAGAAATGTGATCCAAAAGAGTCGCAGGTGAAAAGAACCTGGTCTTCTTCAAGCCATGTGTAGATCGTGTCAGGCCAATGCAGGTTTGGAGCAAGAACAAAATGCAGGGTTTTATTGCCGAGACTGAGTGAATCACCGGTTTTAACAACAATCGACTTAAAATCATGCCCTGTCTGATCGCGAAGAAATTTGATGGCGTTTCCGCTTCCTACAACAGTGGCGTTTGGCGCTAAAGCAAGCAGATTTCTGACATTTCCGGAATGATCAGGCTCGGTATGGTCAACAATGATGTATTCTATAACAGCAGGATCAACAACTTGTTTTATTTTATCAAGATAAGCTGGCCAGAACTTTTCCTTTGTTGTTTCTATAATTGTTTTTTTATCGGCATTGATAAAATAGGAATTATAGGTGGTTCCATATTTTGTCTCCATCACAATATCGAAAGTGATAAGACCGGGATCCAGAACACCTATCCAGCTGACATCACTTGTAATGGGAAGTACTCTATCGTCTGACATTTTGATTTCTTGGAATACATTAAAAAAAGACATTTTATACTAATACTACCAATATTGGGTCTTTACAGTTCCTGTATTCTATGTTCAACTGAATAACAGCCTATGCACGTTAAAAAGGAACATCACCACCAATATCACTTGACTCTGTATGCCTGATTTCCCTCAAAAGCTCAATGCCTTCTGCAGAAAAAGAAAACAGTGTATCGGCTGAAAAAATAGTACTGTAATCCTGTGGCTTGAAAAAAGGAAGAAACTTCTGACAGTGTTCATCAAGGCGTTTAAGATAGAAATATGTGTTTTCGTCGGGCATCTCTTTTTTCCAGACAGAAGCAAGTTTTCCCTTATCAAAAGAAGAACTCCCATGTACCGCTTCCTGAAACATAATAGGTTATCCTGTCGCCTTTTGTAATTTCTAATCCTGTTTTTATAGCGATTTCATAAGTTATTGATTTTGATCTTTTTCCGTTTTTTACATCAGTAAGATATTGTTCCAGAGAGTTTTTAAGTGTTTCCGTTCTTGAAAACTCTGAGACATCAAGTTCATGATTGAGTATTTTATTTCTGTACTCTATAAACAAATCATGAAGACCATTGACATCTTCTGTTAACAGTGTTTCAAATCCTCTTCGAACAAACTCTCTTCCGAATTTTTCCCCGCTTCTGCTTGTAAGAGAAGAGCCTTTAAGCATCATGATGTCGTCATATCCAAGAAGGGCATAGTTTTTCTTCATATAGGAGATCATTTTTTTGTATCTCCCATCAAAACCAATATTGATTCCCTCCGGCATAAGCAAAGAAACATTTTGAACAAGTTCTTTTTCGGCTGATTCAGTACAAATGTCAGGAGGAGGGACAAATAGAATACCATCAGTATCGACTTCGATAATCTTGCACCCTCTTGTTTCAAATTCGTAAATCATTTTTTTAGCAATACTTTGTCCTGTTGATGTTACCTTGTCAGCTTCGTCGAAATCATTAAAAATACCGCCGCCATATCCTAAATACCCATACATGGCATTGATCAGAATCTTAAAAGAACTCTGCATTGCATCAAAATTATTGGCCAGAGAGATGTTTCCGCATTTTATTTCTTCGCGTGCCTTTTCTTTAGCCTTGAAACGAAGTTCTTTCAAATCGATAAGAATGCCAGGGAACACTTTCAGTGTATCACTTTTCGGGCAGATATTATACGAAAGCATGATTGATGGGTAGAGGGATTCTACATCTGCATAGACTATCGGTCCGAGAATGCCTTTAAGAAATACCTCTGTATAACCCCCGGAATGCTGTTGACCTGCAGAAGGTTTAGGAATTGATTGTTTACGACGAAGATATTCTCGTATTAAGAGTACCTCTATTTTAGCGGCCTGCCCTAATCGTGAAGTCATGGCGTATGTATAAGGAAGCATTTGCGATAGATAAAAATTACTTCCAGACAGCAGTGAAGACAAGGATCTTGTTTCCCGTACATCATCAAGAGCATAGGCCAGCAGTTTTTCATGATTATTGTTCCATAAAGAAGCAATATCTTCATAATCAACATACGTTCTTTCAGGTGATGCGAAGCCGAAATGCTTTGCAACGGCTTTTAAACCATAACTCTGCATTGAACGTTTTGAGATATCGTAACTCTGGACAAGAAAAAGTGTATCTATTACGTGTCTTCCGGGGATATCAAAAAAAGTATAATCTATACTTCTTTCTGCAAAACGGATACTTGTAGGGTATGTTTTCGGTACAAGACCGTTTCGACCTATCGCAAACGGTATCCTGTGGTGTTCACATCTGCGAAGAAGGTAGGGAAGGTCAAAGCTGAAAATATTATGTCCTTCAATAACGTCAGGATCCATTTCTCTGATCAACGCAATAAGCTCCTCAAGTAATGCTTTTTCAGTTCTGCCCTTAGAATGTATCACTGACTCCCATCCTTTACTGTCACTGAGTGAGATAATAATTATTTCATCCTCTTCACAGCCATGATTCCCTGATTTATTTCTGATAGGATTGTAATTTGTTTCGATATCGAGTTGTATTCTGTAAAGGTCATCAAAAATCATTCCTTTGAAAAGGGTTTTTCCCGTCTGAAGAAAATATTGCGTTACAGCATCTCCTTTGTTATAGATATGAGAACTGTTATCGAACCAGGAATTCTCATTGATCGATTCTGCACTCTCGCCATTCGTTCTGCTGGTTAAATACACAAGTGCATCTCTGTATGTATTCCAACTCTCGAATATGGCGAGGCATTGGAAAAAATTAGAGCCTCCCAGTTTTACAAGCCAGAATTTATCCCTTTTTTCCGGAACAAACCCGTCAAGAAGAGTACTTTCAGATATGAAAAAAAACGGGAAAAAAGGGTCGTCATGAAAACGCACAGTGTCACCATCGCGATTAAATACTCTGATACGGTTATCAGAAAGTTGGTAGGCGCCCACGATACTCTTCTCTTTGTCCTTGCCGAATAACAGGTCGTTGTTTACAATTTCATTTATAATGCTCTTCATAAGTGCACACAATAATTAATAGCAGAAGTAACAGAAATAAGAATGTTTCACGTGAAACAAAACATGCGAATCAACGGCCAAGACGTATCATCAGAACAGAAATATCTGAAGGTGAAACACCGAGAATCCTTGAAGCCTGACCGATAGTATCAGGACGATGTTTGATTAACTTTTCTCTGCCTTCGTTTGAAAGACCTGAAACACTGTCATATTTGAATGATGACGGTATCTGATGAGATTCAAGACGAATAATTTTATCGGTCATCATTCGATCGCGGTTGAGATAACCATGATATTTCAGGTCAATATCCACCTGCTCAAAGATAGATGCGTCTTCAGTGATCGAATGCACGGCATTTTTGAGCGACGATGATGTTTCAAGCAGCATGTGAAGGTAAATACCGGGTCTCTTTAGAAGCGCCGATGTATTTTGAGGGCTGTTGACAATGGGATATCCAAGTTTTATAAGAATGGGATTTATTTCTGAAGATGACAGTTTTGATGTCAGGCAAAGTTCCTTGAGCATCTCGATACACGATATTTTATTATTAATAGCTGTAAATGTTTCGCGGTCAAGAAGGCCAGAACTATGACCAAAAGTATGCAGTCGTATATCTGCATTGTCATGCCGAAGAAATAGACGATGCTCGGCAGATGACGTAAACATTCGGTACGGTTCATTGGTTTCCTTGGTGATGAGATCATCAATGAGCACTCCTATATAGGCGTCAGAACGTTTCAGATGAAGCGGTGAGCGATGCTGCAGTTTAAGCGCTGCGTTTATGCCGGCAATCAGTCCTTGTGCTGCAGCTTCCTCATAGCCCGAGGTTCCATTAATCTGCCCTGCGAAATAGAGATTTTCAATATTTTTTGTTTCAAGACTTCGGGTAACCTGGTATGGAAAGAAATAGTCGTATTCAATTGCATACCCCGGTCGGATTATTTTTACATCTCTCAGGCCGGGAATAGATTGCAGTCCCTCAAGCTGGATATCTTCCGGTAAAGATGTTGAAAAGCCATTGACATACATCTCATTGGTGTCGATTCCTTCAGGTTCAAGAAATATATGATGACTTAACTTGTCAGGAAATCGACAGATTTTATCTTCAATTGATGGACAATAACGTGGTCCCGTTCCCTTGACTTTTCCCGTAAACAGCGGAGACCTGTCAAATCCCTTTTTTAGGATTTCATGGGTATCAGGTGTAGTTTTAGTTACAAAGCAGCTGATACGGTTTCGGGTAAGAGCTGGTCGTGTTCTGAATGAAAATACGACAGGCACTTCGTCACCTTTCTGCTCTTCAACAACAGAATAGTCTACACTGCGTGCATCTATTCGTGGAGGGGTGCCGGTTTTCAGCCTGCCAGAAGAAAAGCCAAGATTGACAAGACTTTCTGTAAGACCATGAACAGGTGGCTCTGCAATCGTTCGACCGCCATGGTAATGATTCATGCCGATATGAATCAGTCCATTCAGAAATGTTCCGCAGGTCAGAATAGCTGCTCTTCCAGATATGATCCGCCCGGATGACAGGATTACCCCCCTGAAAACTTCAGAAGAAGAGTCAATTCCTGTAACAGTATCCTGGAGAAGATCGATATTCTTCTCCTTCTCAATAACTCTGCGCATATAGAGTGAGTACAACGTTTTGTCGGCCTGCGCTCTTGGCGAGTGCATGGCTGGACCTTTGCTCATGTTGAGCATTCTGTATTGAATGCCAGTTGCGTCTATCGCTTTTGCCATTTCACCGCCCAAGGCGTCAATCTCCCGTGTGATCTGACCTTTTGCCACTCCGCCTATTGCAGGGTTGCAGGACATACGCGCGATAGCTGTTAGATCCGAAGATACAAGCAGGCATGAACATCCCATTCTCGATACGGCTAATGCTGCCTCGCAACCGGCATGGCCTGCACCGGCAACTATAATGTCATACATGGCTTGCAATTTGTTTCACGTGAAACATTGTTTGAAAGGTTAAAATGTCAGTAATAAAGATACGAATAATAGTACTTTTCCGTCTCATTCGTATCGAAGTCTAAAGTAATGCGGGGAGTGTATATTATTAGTAATATTAGTTTATTCAAGTGAACATATCGATAAAGATGGGTGAAAACAAACGGCTGCTTTGCGCATTAGTATTATAATATAGGTTCTTGTTTATAGAATAGATGTACAGAGTATGGTGAAGCAATTCCTCTTGTCTGCGATATCTGTAAACAGTCAGTATCTGCGCCCTTTAACCGGGGGTTGATTGTTAGATAATCAATACCCCATTTTATATATTGGCTGAATTATTTCTATTCGAGCGAAAAGCTATGCTATCAATGAAAAATAAACGTTTTAATCTTCTTCTTATTGCGGCTGTTACACTTGTGGCAGCCTGGTCATTATGGCCTACCTGGCGCGATTACTCCCTCTCGCAGCAACTAAACAGTTTAAGATCAGCACCGGATAGTCTTAGATTTTCTTTGAGTAATCGTGATGAGATTGAAAATGCCCGTAAAAAAAGCCTGAAACTGGGCCTTGATTTGAAGGGGGGTATGCATCTGGTTATGGAGGTTGACCAGGTTGATCTGTTTGAACAGAAAGCATGGAATAAAGATGCCAAGTTTATTGCCATTATGAAGAACGTAAGGGCAAAGGCCTCGCAAAGCGATGCACGCGTGCTCGATATTCTTTACGGCGAATTCAAAAATGAAAATATGCGCCTGAGCCGCTATTTTTACGATATCCGCAACTCTGACCAGGAAATTGTAAAAAAGCTTGAAAAGGAGTCTGAAGATGCTGAACCGTGCCAAGGAGATAATCCGTAACCGTATTGATCAATATGGTGTAGCAGAACCGGTCATCACAACGCAGGGCAGCAGAAAACTTATCATAGAACTTCCAGGTGTTTCAGATGAAAACAGGGTGAGAAATCTGCTCAAAGGAACCGCGAAGCTGGAATTCAGGCTGCTTCGCGATCCTGAAATACTGGTCAGGACACTTGACAGGCTCAACACCTATATAGTCCAGAACAGTACAGCACTACAGAGTACCTCTGATTCGAATGCTGCGTCTTCAGTTTCTTCGCAGCTTAAGGCACCAGTTCCTGCAAAACCTGCCAGTTCCAGATCATTATATGATGATATCCGTGTTTATCAGAATGGTACAGCCTATACAACCGAGCACTCCAAGGATTATGTTGTCTCCCTGATTCGTCGGAGTGACATTCAGGCACTGCTTCCTCAGGATACTGAGCTGCTTCTTTCAGCTAAATCTGATCTTATAAATAATGAAAAGCACTTTACTCTTTACCTTGTCAAAAAGACTCCAGAGTTAACGGGCGGTGTCATTACCGAAGCAAAAGCCACTTTTGGTTCACAGGGCGTACAGCCGGAAGTGCTTATGGCGATGAACTCTGAAGGAACATCAAAATGGGCTCGCATCACTGGTGCAAATATCGGCAAGCGAATTGCTATTGTTCTTGACGGTGCAGTCTACAGCGCCCCTGTTGTCCAGTCAAAAATCCCAAGCGGTAACTCGGTCATCAATGGTATTGAAAGTCTTGAAGAGGCGAAAGATCTTGAAATTGTACTCAAGGCAGGTGCCTTGCCAGCTCCCGTCAGGATTATTGAAGAGCGTTCAGTCGGACCATCACTTGGAGCTGATTATATTCGTGCAGGAGTTCTTTCTCTTGCCTGGGCTTTTTGTGCGGTTTCTGTTTTTATGCTCGTCTACTATAAAAAAGCAGGTATTGCAGCTGATATTGCTCTTGTTCTTAATATTGTCATCGTCCTTTCAGTACTTGCAGGGTTTAATGCATCCCTTTCATTGCCTGGTATTGCGGGTATTGTTTTGACGATTGGCATGGCTGTCGACGCAAACGTACTTATCTATGAGCGAATACGCGAAGAGCTTGATGGAGGCAAGGTGCTGAAATCGCTATTGAAGTTGGCTATGATCGTGCATTTTCGTCAATTTTTGATTCTCATGTTACCACCCTTTCTGCAGCATTTCTTCTCTATACCTATGGAATAGGACCAATTCAGGGATTTGCCCTTACCCTTATGATCGGTACTGCAGCAAGCCTTTTTACCTCGATTGTGGTAACCAAAGAGATATTCTCGTTCCTGCTGGTAAGGAACCTTATGACACAAAAAAGTTTCGGTTAATTATTCAACAGGTATGAACCAATGAGGATTTTTCATAAGACCAGCTTTGATTTTATAAGATTCCGTAAAATTGCCTACGGCTTTTCACTTGTTCTTCTTGCATCAGGGCTGATATCACTGGCCGTTAAAGGTTTGAATTACGGTATTGATTTCAGGGGCGGATCGGAAGTGCTCATACGCTTTGAGAAAAATATCGATGTCAGTACGGTACGTACCGTTCTTGATGCTGCCGGAGTTTCAGGATCACTCAAACAGTATGGTCTTGATCGTTCTTTTCTTTTCAGTACAGTTTTCAATGGTGAGACCAATGATTTGAAATCACTTGTTTCACATGCCTTGAACGACCGACTCAAGGGAAATCACCATGAAATTGTCCGTATTGATGCTGTTGGTCCAAGCATAGCATCCGATTTAAAATGGTCCGCGGTAAAGGCACTGATCGCGTCGCTGTTGGCGATTCTGATTTACGTCGGATTCCGTTTCGAGTTGAAATTTGCTACGGCAGGTGTGGTTGCCATTTTTCATGATATCCTGACAGTATTGGGGCTCTTCAGTATTCTGGGAGGACTGTTTGATTTTATGCCGCTTGAAATGGATCAGAGTATCATCGCTGCATTTCTGACCATAGCGGGTTATTCCATTACCGATACCGTTGTTGTGTACGATCGTATCAGAGAAAGGATTCGGGGACAGAAACCCGCGGATTATGAAAGGATTTTTAACGAAAGCATGAACCAGACCCTGAGCAGAACGATTATCACTTCAGGGACGGTCCTGCTCTCAGTTCTGGTTCTGTTCATTTTTGCCGGACCTGCAATCAGAGGTTTTGCTTTTGCGGTATTTATCGGGATTCTTATCGGAACCTATTCATCGATTTTTGTAGCTGCACCTCTTGTCTTCGACTGGCTAAGGCTGTCGAAAAGCCCTGTTCATCTTAGAGGAAGCAAGGTATCCTGAGACATAAGCCACTGTGTGTGGCCTGTTAAACAATATTTTATACGTAAGGAGTGGGGATGAGAAAAGGATTGATGAACGCAGTGCTGCTCTCTTTGGTCGGTTTGCTCTGTCTGCAGGCGTCTGCTGGTGCTGTTGTTGCAGACAGGGTTGTTGCTGTTGTCGGAAAAGAGGCAATTTTTAAGTCGGATATTGATAGTCGAGAACTCATGGCCCGTATGCAGAATCCAGAACTTGCTCAGGTCAAAGGGCTCCCACGCACAATTCTTGATGGAATGATTGATCAGAAAATCATTCTTGCAAAAGCTAAAATTGACAGCATTAAAATAGATCTTAATGCCGTGGAAGCGGCCTCTAATGATCGTTTCCAGCAGCTGAACACAAGGTTCTCTTCACGCAAAGAGATGGAATCGAGATTTGGCAAGTCTTCAGCCGCTATTCGCGAGGAGATTCATCAGGAATTGCTCAATCAGGAGTTGATTGATACACTTCGACGTAAAAAATCTGCAGGGGTGACCGTTACTTATGCAGAGGCAATGGCTTTTTATAAGGAAAACAAGGAACGACTCTCTAATATTCCGGATGCTGTTGCTGTGGGGCAGATCATCAAATATCCTTCAGTGACGACTGAAAGCAGAGCTCAATCACTTTCCCTGATTCAGCAGATTAAAAGTGAGCTTCAACGTGGTGCGGATTTTGCCGAATTGGCACGCAAGTACTCTCAGGATCCGGGATCCGCTAAAGTCGGGGGAGATCTCGGGTATGTTCAGAAAGGTGAACTGATCAAGAGTTTTGAGGATGCTGCTAATTTGCTGAAAGATGGTCAGGTGTCCGATGTCGTTGAGACCCGATACGGGTTCCATCTTATTCAGATGCTCAATAAGGATCTGAATTCAATTCATGTCCGCCATATTCTTATTGGATTTGACCGCTCAAAAGCTGATGTTCCGGGAGTAATCCAGCAACTTAATGCCATTCGATCCGATATTATCAGTGGAAAGGCAACGTTTGCTGATATGGCCAGTAAATATTCGGATGATCAGATGTCGGCAAAACTTGGCGGATCAATTACCTCTGCCGGTTCTAACAATTTGATTTTTTCTCCTGCGACTTTACGTCCCCAACTGCAGACGATTATCAGTTCGCTGAAAAACGTCGGAGATATCAGCTCTCCACAGAAAATAGAACCGCCCCAGGGTGAACCCTTTTATGCGATATTCATTTTGAATAACAGAATTCCTGCACATCGTCTTGATGCCGAGAAAGAGTATGCCCTTCTTAGCAGATATGGCTCTTGAGGATAAAAACCGTCGACTGTTCACCGAGTGGGTTCAGATGCTCCGCAAGGAGGTTTATGTCCGCGTCTCAGACATCTAATCGGCGGACGTAACGGGCATTTTTTTCTATAAAATCCCTTCGCGGCTCAACCTTGTCGCCCATGAGCGTGGAAAAGACATGGTCGGCTTCCATTGCATTCTCCACGCTTACCAGCAACAGTGAACGGTGAGCAGGATCCATTGTTGTACTCCAGAGCTGTTCCGGGTTCATCTCTCCAAGACCCTTGTAACGCTGGATATGGATATTTGCTTTTCCTTTCTGCATTTTTTTCATCGAGTCCGAAATGCTGTTGCGCTCATCGTCGTCCCATGCATACTGCTGCTCCTTGCCTGATTTCACCAGGTAGAGTGGCGGCTGCGCAATAAAGACCCTTCCTGCATCAATCAGTGCACGCATGTGGCGGAAGAAAAATGTCAGGAGCAGCGTTCTTATGTGTGCGCCGTCAACATCAGCATCAGTCATGATAATGATTTTGCCGTACCGCAGTTTTTCTGTTGAAAACTCCTCTTCTCCGAAGCTTGTGCCGAGGGCAAGAATAATGGTTTTGATTTCCTCGTTTTCAAGCATTTTATGGAGACGGGCCTTCTCAACGTTCAGAATTTTTCCTTTCAGCGGCAGGATGGCCTGGAAGCTCCTGTCTCTTCCCTGCTTGGCACTGCCGCCTGCCGAGTCGCCCTCAACAATATAAAGTTCACAGTGTTCAGGATCGTTGATCGAGCAGTCTGCCAGTTTTCCCGGAAGTCCCGAGCTTTCAAGCACCGATTTTCTACGGGTGAGTTCTTTGGCTTTACGGGCAGCTTCCCTCGACATAGCAGCACCTTTGACCTTCTCAATGATCACTTTAAGCACATTCGGGTTGCTCTCTGCATAGTCCGATAGCTGTTCATTGAGAATAGTTTCGACAATGCTCTGGGTTTCAGAGTTGCCCAGCTTTGTCTTGGTCTGGCCTTCAAACTGCGGTTCCGCAACCTTGACCGATATCACAGCTGTCAGACCCTCTTTAAAATCATCTCCGGTCAGAGCGAGTTTCAGATTTTTCAGAAGTTCGTTTTTCTGGGCATAAGCATTGAGTGTTCTTGTCAGCGCCTTACGGAACCCAGTGACATGGGTGCCGCCTTCCTGTGTATTGATGTTGTTGACATAGCTGAAGACATTTTCCTGGTACGTGTCGTTATACTGGAGTGCGATTTCAACAATAGTGGTATCTCTTTCGCCGTAAATATAAATCGGCTCCTTGAGAAGACTCATACGGTTCTGATCGGTAAAGAGAACAAACTCCTTCAGGCCGCCCTCAAAATGAAAAATCTCCTGCTCTCCCTCTGGATCCTGTACTGTTATACTGAGATTTTTATTGAGAAACGCAAGTTCACGCATGCGATCAATAATGATATCCTTGCGGAACTCGGTTGTCTTGAAAATAAGATGGTCGGGCATGAAGGTGGTTTTTGTGCCACGCTGGTCGGACAATCCAATAGCCTTGACATCACCCTGAGGAACACCGCGTTCAAAGCGCTGGAAATAGACTTGCCCATCGCGGTATACCTCCACTTCGCACCATTCCGACAGAGCATTGACCACCGAAGCGCCGACACCGTGAAGACCGCCTGAAACTTTATAGGCGCCTTTGTCGAATTTGCCGCCGGCACCGATCACGGTCATAACCAGTTCAAGCGCTGATTTCCCCTTTTCCGGGTGAATATCGACAGGAATGCCTCTTCCACGGTCGATAACGGTAACCGAACCGTCAGGATTCAGGGAGACAAAAATATAGTCGTTAAAGCCGCCGAGAGTTTCGTCGATGGAGTTGTCAACAATTTCGTAGACAAGATGATGAAGCCCTCTGCTGTGAATATCACCGATATACATGGCAGGACGCATCCGTACATGCTCAATGCCGTCAAGAACCTGAATATTGTTTGCTCCGTAGCTCGAAGGGACTGGAATGGTCGATTGAGTAGATGGCGTCGTGATATTGATATCGGCTTCCTGCATAAGTATCAGCTATAACTTGTGTGAATAAAACTGTTCTCCAAGATAATAAAAATGCTATCATTATACTTGCCTTATGTGCTCAGGAGGTCGCCCAGAATGCGTCGGGAAAATGCTCGATAACATAGGACATGAGAGGGTTCTCATCCATGTTTTCAACTTTTACTGCAACGACATCGAACCGGCAATCTCTTTCATTTTCGCCGGAAAAAGCAAGGTAGGCCCGTGCGGCCTTGATGATCTCCCGCTGTTTTGATTGGGTTACGGCTTCTGACGGATGCCCTTTTTCAGCGGTGGAACGGGTTTTCACTTCAATGAAGCAGAGTGTCTGGTGATGCAGGGCAACAATATCGATTTCGTTGCGGTGGTAGCGGTAATTGCGCTAACGATACGGTATCCTTTTGTTACTAGGTAGTCGGCGGCAAGCCGTTCGCCCTCTTGTCCGAGCTGATGGGGCTCAAGCATGGCAGATGTTATTTTTCACCAAGTTGTCTGATTCTGAAACTTATACGGTGAATAGGGCAGCGACCATACTGCATGATGGCCCGGACGTGTTCTCCTGTGCCATAGCCGACATGACGATCAAAACCGTACGCAGGCCATATTCTGCTGTATGCGGTCATAAGCTCGTCCCTATGGGTTTTGGCAAGCACAGAAGCTGCGGCAATTGAAAACACCATCGAGTCTCCCTTCACAATCGTTGTATAGGGAATCCCGAGGCCTGTCTTGAACCTGTTGCCGTCAACAAGCAGAAGATCCGGCCTGACTGAAAGCGACTCAACCGCATTGTTCATGGCAAGCATGGTAGCCTGCAGGATGTTTATTCTGTCAATAGTTTCCGGTTCAACAGCTGCAACCGCCCAGCCAAGCGCATTTCTTTTTATTTCAGGAACAAGTTCAGCCCTCATTTTAGCTGACAGCTTCTTGGAGTCATTCAGTTTTTCCAGCACACTTCCTTCAGGCCTGAACCTTCGGGGAAACACAACCGCTCCGGCAACCACCGGCCCGGCCAGAGGCCCCCGGCCAACCTCATCAATACCGCTGATGATTTTGATCGTTTCCCATAAGGGGAATTCATAGTCTGTCGTCATCGAAGGCCTTTTTTGTGTCAATCATGAGTTCAGATAGAAGCCGGAAAAAAATATGCAAATAAGCGAAAAGCATAAACAAAAATATATACTTCCTTTGCACGGTGGTGAAAGATACAATTGATCTGAATAAAATCAGTGTATTTTGCTCAAACAGTTCTCGCGGTCTCCATGGTGCTGCAGTGGCGGTTTTGCTGTTTCCTTATTATAATTTCTTATCTTGAATATTGTTTTACAGGTCCGTTTTTCTTCCGGTCTGCAGGTTTTCCTGTTGAAAAGCCCTGTTGAAAAGCATTTATAGGGGCTCTGTTCCCCCTGGTTCTTTCCATTATAAAAGAGTGAGCGAATGAAGAAGAGTTCGAATAAACAATTGTTGATGAACAAGACCGGTGACGAGATACAGGTTGCACTTGTTGAAGAGGGTCGTCTGGTCGAATTGATTATTGAGCGCCCTGAAAGCAAGCGAAGTATAGGCGATATTTATCTTGGCCGGGTGCATAAGGTTATCGAGGGACTGAAAGCAGCTTTTGTTGATATTGGACAGAAGTCTGACGGGTTTCTCCATTTTTCCGATGTAGGTACAACCAGTGAGGACTACCGTGCGCTGATTGAAGATGATGATGATGATGAAACTGCTGCAGGGGTTGATGATGATACTCACGAGAACGGGCTTTCGGTTGAACTTCCTGTTGCTGAGCCGAGTGTCAAAGCCTCTGCACGCAGCGGCGGCAAAAGGCAGTCCGGGGATGCAGATGAAGCGGGTGAAAAACGCCAGTCGTATACCCAGATTATTGCCGGGAAACTGAAGCCGAACGACTCCATTCTGGTGCAGGTAATCAAGGAGCCAATCAGCAGCAAGGGTTCTCGCCTTACTTCAGACATTACCATTGCTGGACGTTTCATGGTGCTTCTTCCTTTTGGAGGAGGCCAGGTCGCGGTTTCCAGAAGGGTTATTGCACGCAAGGAGAGGGCAAGGTTGAAAAAACTGGTTCGTTCCATGCTTCCGGAAGGTTTCGGGGCGATTATTCGTACGGTTGCCGAAGACCAGGAGGAAACCCTGCTGAAGCAGGATCTTGAAAAGCTTCTGGCCAAGTGGAAACAGATTGAGGAAAAGCTTCAGGATGCCGCTCCGCCTCAGCTGATTTTCAAGGAGGATACGATTATATCGAGTGTGCTGCGTGACTCGCTGAATTCCGATGTCAGTGAAATTGTGGCGAATTCACCGGTTATTTATAAAGAGACGCTGAATTATATCCAGTGGGCAGCGCCCGAAATGGTGAAAAATGTCACGCTCTACCAGGGCAAGCTTCCTCTGTTTGAAGGTTATGGTATTGCCAAGGATGTTGAATCAATCTTTTCGCGCAAAGTATGGCTCAAGTCAGGCGGATACATTATTATCGAGCATACCGAAGCCATGGTGGTTGTGGATGTCAACAGCGGCAGGTATGCCGCTAAGCGGGAGCAGGAGGAGAACTCACTGAAAACCAACCTTGAGGCGGCGCGGGAGGTGGTGCGCCAGCTGAGACTGAGAGATATCGGCGGCATTATTGTTGTCGACTTCATTGATATGCTTGATCAGAAAAATGCCAAGAAGGTCTATGACTCCATGAAAACCGAACTTCGCAACGATCGGGCGAAATCAAACATTCTGCCCATGTCCGATTTCGGAATCATGCAGATTACCCGTGAAAGAATACGTCCGAGTCTGATGCAGCGTATGGGTGATCAGTGTCCTGCATGCGGGGGAAGCGGAGTTGTACAGGCAAGGTTTACGACCATCAACCAGATTGAGCGGTGGTTGAGAAAGTATGCGCTTCAGCACTCCATGAAGTTTCAGCAGCTCGATCTTTATGTGAGTCCGACGGTTGTCGAACCGCTTCAGAACAGTGATATGAAAACAGAGCTGAAATGGTTTCTTCAGCACATGCTGTTTGTCCAGGTGAAGGCGGATGAAAGTCTGAGAAGCGACGATTTCAGATTCTACAGCAGAAAAAACAACAAGGACATTACCGCGGAGTACGGCGATATTTAATTATTTGATAGAGTGTTATGGGACAGTATGATTCATTGAAAGAGAGTATTCTTGGTTTTTCATTTTCAGGAGCGGCGGCTCTCTGGGAAATTCCGGAAGCCCGCTGTGTGTTCGATCAGTTCAAACAGCTGCTCAATGCAGGTCTGGTGAGGGCTGCAGAAAAATCTGGCGGGGAGTGGGTGGTCAATGCCTGGGTGAAGGAGGGTATTTTACTCGGTATGCGACTTGGCAGAGTGCAGGAAAGTCATGTGTCGCTTGATGGACAGGAAACAGGGTTTACCTTTATTGACAAGGATACTTATCCCCTTAAAAAAATGACACTTGACAATAATGTCCGCATTGTTCCCGGAGGATCTTCGGTACGGGATGGCTCATATCTGGCACCTTCGGTTGTCATGATGCCTCCTGCTTATGTCAATGTGGGAGCCTATGTTGATGAGGGAACCATGATAGATTCCCATGCCCTTGTCGGCAGTTGTGCGCAGGTTGGCAAAAAGGTGCACCTTTCGGCAGGTGTTCAGGTTGGGGGTGTGCTTGAGCCGGTTGGAGCAATGCCGGTCATTATAGAGGATGAGGTCATGGTTGGCGGCAACTGCGGTATTTATGAAGGAACCGTTGTCAGTGAACGGGCGGTTATCGGTACAGGGGTCATTCTCAATGGTTCTACACCGGTTTACGATCTTGCTCTGAATACCGTTTACAGAAAAACAGCCGAGACTCCTCTTGTCATTCCTGCAGGGGCTGTTGTTGTTGCCGGATCCCGCAGGATAAAGGGCGATTTTGCTTCGGAACACGGGCTGTCAATCTATACGCCTGTTATTATTAAATACCGTGATGAACGAACCGATAGTGCAACAGCTCTGGAAGAGGCTCTGAGGTAAATCATGCAGAGTCACGTCGAGAATAATGGAGGCCAGCGGCGGCCTTTTTTGTTGAGGCAGAGGATGGCGGGGGCTCTCCTGGCTCTTTTATGCTTCTGCTGTGTTCCTTCAGCCTGTCTCTATTCGGCAACTGCTGATAACGGCAAAGAGTATTTCGATATTTATAAAAGTATCGACCTTTTCGGTGAGGTTTATCGGGAGGTTTCAAAAAATTATGTCGATACGCTCAATGTCAGCAGGCTGATCTATGCCGGTATCGATGGTATGCTCAATACCCTAGATCCCTATACGGTTTTTCTGGACGAAGATGATTCGGGTGATCTTGATGATATGACAAACGGACAGTATGCCGGCATCGGTGTTATAATTTCGCCGCTTGATGGTGTATTTTTTGTTACATCTGTTGTTGACGGCAGTGCTGCAGCAAAGGCGGGTATAAGGGCTGGGGATGCGATTGCTGCCATTGACAGCAAGAATGTAAAGAAGTCATCGTTTGACGAGGTCAAGTCGCTGATGAAGGGAGCTGCCGGTACTCCCCTTTCGCTCATGCTGGAGCGAGAAGGGTTGCCACCCTTTTCTGTAAGGGTGATTCGGGAAGAGGTGCGGATCAGTCCGGTAAGTTATTCTGCTCTTATTGGGGGTATCGGCTATGTCGAGATGAAGAATTTCAGCGCTCATTCGGCAGAAAATCTGCGCGAGGCCATTATAGGCCTTCAACGTCAAGCATCGGAGAAGCATATTGCGATGAAAGGAATTATTCTCGATCTGAGAAACAATCCCGGGGGACTTCTTACTGTGGCTGTTGATGTTGCCTCGCTTTTTGTCAATAAAGGCAGTCTGGTTGTTTCAATTCGCGGGAGGATGCCGGATACCGCCAAAGACTATGTAACAGTGACCTCTCCCATCGATGCAGCACTTCCACTTGCAGTGCTTATCAATTCCGATAGCGCATCTGCATCTGAAATTGTCGCTGGCGCGATTCAGGATTTCGACCGCGGTGTTATTATCGGTGAGCGTTCCTTCGGCAAAGGCCTGGTGCAGTCAGTTATAAGGATTTCCTACAATAATACCCTGAAGCTTACAACAGCAAAGTACTATACTCCCTCTGGCCGTTTAATCCAGAAGGAAAAAGAAACGCCTCACGATTCCCGCAAGGTGCTGCACAAGGCAAAAGAGGATACTGCAGTTAAGGTTTTCTATACCAGAGGCAAAAGAAAAGTCTATGGCAGTGGGGGGATTATGCCTGATATCCATATAGCAGATCCGGCTAAGTCACCATATCTCACTGCACTCCGTAAGAAGGGCATGATTTTTCTTTTTACCTCATTTTACTGTTCATCTCACACCGTTTTGCCGCCGCAACCGTTTGATCGCCAGGCATTGATGGCTTCATTCAGTGATTTTTTGCGCAGAAAGAATTTTGTTTTCACGTCTGAGACAGAACGTCGCTTCAATGAGATGAAGGAGAGTATGAAGAAAACCTCAGGGGATGATTATGGCGAATGGATGAAGACGCTTGCCGGACTGCAGCCGGAGGTCAACAGATTTAAGGAGCATGAGATCGCCAAAGAGTCCGAGATTGTCGGGCAGATGCTTGAACAGGAGATTATTCGCCATTATAACGAGCGAATTGCCCGAAAGGCAGAACTCGATCATGATATGGTTGTTAAAAAAGCGCTTGAGGTGCTTTCCGATTCCCGTAAATATTCAGGGATTCTTCATCACTGACCTTTCAGCATCAGCCCCGCCTCAAACTCACGGATTTTACGATGCGCACCAATGGCTATCATGAGATTGCTGACGGTCAGCAGGCTTTCAGCAAGTCCGTGAAGCAGGTCGTCGTGTGAAAGTGTCGGATAGCCCCGAACTACAGTAGCAAGGTAGATACAGTAAACAGTCACCGAGATAAAGACAAGTACAAACCAGAATCCGGCAACAGTAAGTGCTGAAAAAATAGTCCGGTCACGCCTGAAGAGAACCAGCAGCAGTACCAGAAAGGTGAGATAGACGACACTTGACAGCTGAAGAATGGTGTCAAAGATATCCGCACCCATATAGGATTGCGGCTTTCCGGTAAATATGATTGCTATACATGCGGTTCCATAGACCGCGGCTGGACTTTTTCCGGTTGTTTTCAGGAGGTTCAGGGTCGCCCACAAGAGGGAAATGCTGCCGAAAAAATTGATTACCTCCGACAGATCAAGAAGGAGAGGAATGGAATCCGTTGAGAGGTGATAACCAAGAACAAAGAAACTGCCGATCCAGTGCGGCAGCATGGCAAGGCCGAAGAGGCGGATGTTGCGCTTTCCTGTCAATGTGCCGTATCGGAAAATCAAGGCTGCGCCTATGCCCCATTCAAGGGCAGAGGAAATATGAATAAACCAGTTTGGAAAAGAGAGAAGCATTTAAGAGCCCTTGATCAAATGGTAGATGTTTTTGGAAAAGATTTTCATCTGGGTTGACCAGGGGGCTGGAACCATTTTTTTGTAGAGATAGGAGTCAAAGGTGATCTGCTGCACGTCATCGTCGGCGCATATTGCCACAAAGCTTTCTCTCAGCCGATCATTTCGGTAGTAAACCGCCTGCAGCACTTCAAGCCCGAAAAAGATCGGTGCATAGAGTTTGCGGAACTCATCTTCATAGCTCTTGAGTGGAGCGTTATTTTTGAGGTGCTCGATCATGGCCCGTGCTCCAAGCTTTCCTGAACGCATGGCGAAGAATATACCCTCTCCGTTAGCCGGTGTCACCAGCCCTGCAGCATCCCCGATCAGGATGGACCTCTCAGCAGTAAATGATTTTCGCGGCTTCATCGGGATTTTAGCTGCCTCGTCAAGATAGGGTCGCTCAGTAATCCCTATCTTTTCAATAAAACGCTTCTGAAGCGTCTTGATATTGTGCCGGTTGTCCTCCGTGCCGGTACCGATGGCGAGGTGATCTGCCTTGGGAAAAATCCAGCCGTAAAAGTCGGGAGATACTTCACCGTCAAACCAGATTTCAACAATATCACTGAATTTCTTGATGGCAGGCGTGTATTTGAATCGCTGCTGCATGGCAATGACTTTCAGCTCATTAGGCGGAAAGTGCAGTTCATCAGCGGTTTTAGAGTTCGCCCCGTCAGCGCCGATAATTCGATGAACTTCGAGAGGTGGTACCTTGTTGTTGAGGGTGTTGATGACAAAGCCGCTGCCCGAAGGCTTGATGGCAGTAACCAGTCCTTCAATAACGATTGCACCCGCCTTTTCAGCTTCTGAACGAAGATGGCTGTCAAAAATTTCACGACGTACCATGCCGACATAGCCGTTCGGCATACGCATTTCAATAATTCTGCCTTTCGGAGATCGAGCTCTCATTCGTGAAAGCTTTTTTTCCACAAGGACGGAAGGTATGTTGAACTCTTCGATAAGTCCAAGAGGAATGGCGCCTCCGCAGGGTTTGACATTATCAAAGTTTCGCTCAAGAAGAACCGTTGAAACTCCTCCCCTTGCCAGTTCGGCAGCAGCAACAGCACCTGAAGGGCCTCCTCCTATGACTGCGACATCGTAACGCATTGTTATAAAAAGTAATTAACCATCATTGACGCTCCTTAAACGAGCTTTGAAGCGAGAAACTCTTTGACTCTCGAAAGGTCGATTCTCTCCTGCAAAGCGCTGTCGCGGTAACGCACGGTTACGGTGTGCTCTTCAAGCGACTGGTGGTCCACTGTAATACAGAAGGGTGTGCCTATTTCATCCTGCCTCCGGTAGCGTTTGCCGATAGAACCTGCATCATCATACTGGACAAGGAAGTCTGTGGAAAGTTCATCATGCAGCTTCGCCGCTGCCTCACCCATTCCACCCTTTTTCATGAGTGGCAGTACTGCAGCTTTTACAGGCGCCACTTTAGGCGACAGTCTAAGTACCACGCGCTCTTCACCGTCAACGGCATCCTCCGTATAGGCGTCCGCAAGAAGAGCAAGGAAGAGTCGATCGCATCCGGCTGAGGTTTCAACGACATAAGGGAGGTAACGTTCGTTGGTGAGCTGGTCGATATACTCCATATTTTTGCCCGAGAACTCCTGATGCTGTTTCAGGTCAAAATCGGTTCTCGAGTGGATTCCTTCGATCTCCTCGATACCAAACGGGAACTCGAACTTGATGTCGTAGGCAAGGTCGGCGTAGTGAGCCAGCTTGTCGTGCCTGTACCAGTGCAGTTTCTCCCTGCTGATCCCAAGAGAGCTAGTATACCAGTTGAAACGCTCTTCTCTCCATGCTTCAAACGCTTCAGCCTGTGTTCCGGGTTTTACAAAGAACTGCATCTCCATCTGCTCAAACTCAACCATGCGGAAGATGAAGTTCCCTTTCACTATCTCATTCCGGAAAGCCTTGCCGATCTGCGCAATACCGAATGGTATCTTCATACGCGAAGATTCACGCACGTTATGGAAGTTTACAAAAATGCCCTGTGCGGTTTCAGGCCGCAGATAGACAATACTTGATGTATCGGCCACTGCTCCCATATTGCACTGGAACATCAGGTTGAACTGACGTACCTCTGTCCAGTCGCCCGATCCGGTATCCTGTGCCTTGATTCCCTCAGCCATGATCATCTCATAAAGTGCCCGGTTTGAATCCGTCGCTCCGGCAGCAGCTTCGTAGGCGGTCTGTACTCTCAGGAGATCCTCTTCTTTCCCCTCACGGCGCAGTTTTTCAATATGGTTTTCAATCAGATGGTCGGCTCGGTAGCGTCTTTTGGTAGTTTTGTCATCAATCATCGGATCGTTGAAACTCGACACATGTCCTGAAGCCTCCCAGACTCTCGGATTCATCATGATCGAGGCATCAATGCCGACAATATTGTGGTGGCGGCGTGTCATCGAGTTCCACCAGAGATCCTTGATATTTCTTTTCAACTCACTGCCCAGCGGTCCGTAGTCAAAGCAGGAAGAGAGGCCTTCATATATCTCCGACGAAGGAAAAATAAACCCTCGTCGCTTGGCAAGTGAAACCAGTTTATGCATGACTTTATCAGGCGGCAGATTCAAACTCTGTACCCGTTTCTGTTCAGAATTGCTCATGTTCATCCAAAATTTTGTGAAAAAATCCCGCTGGATTCCTGTTCAATTGAAAACATTGAATATAAGAAACAAAGGAGGATTATTTGCCAGAAGAGGAGGTTGTGTCGTTTGCCAACGCCACTTCTTGTCATCCCGTCTTCGTTTTGTGTCATGCGTTCTCTGGTTGTTGTCATGCGTTCTCTGGTTGTTGTCATCCGTTCTCCGGTTGTTGTCATCCGTTCTCCGGTTGTTGTCATCCCGATCGAAGAGGGGGATCTCATGAAGTTCCATTAGATTTCTCACGATGTTCGAAATGACACGGGGTGATATTCGAAATGACACGGGGTGATGTTTGCAATGACACAGGAAGATGATTGAAATGATGCAGGGTGATGTTGTGAAAGTTATTGTTGATGAAAGGCAAATTGCCATCCGTCCGGATTATTTTCTCACCCCGTCTGGATTTCGGTTTTAAGGGCGATCTCTTCAAGAATTGAGCTGACCTTCAGGCAGTTGCTCATGGGGCCGAAATAGACAATGCTCCGACCGCGGGTATGAACTTCCCATGTGCATCGTTCTGCTTGCTGACGGCTGCATTGCGTGGCTTTTATGATCTGTTGAATTACCTCGTCGAAGGAGTGCTCTTCATCATTGAACAGCACAACTCGGTATGAATCAAGGGTTTCTGTGCCGGATTTTTTTTCGGACTCTTTTGTACCA
>TBL_comb47_HYPODRAFT_10000801_pt1 | contig 41431 bp, 27 predicted proteins | sample TroBogypolimnion_40_FD_10682 | JGI IMG/M metagenome (IMG submission 10682)
GTACTCGGTTTCAAGTTTTCCAATGAAAGCCGGATTAGCCTTGAATTCGAAAAGATGATAAAATCCTGTCGATTTCTTTTGAATGGGGTAGGCCAATTTCTTTAGACCCCAATGTTCTTCATGGATTAGTTCGCTACCACTTGCAACGATCAAATCCTTGAACTTTCCTACCGCTTCCTTTATCTGAGCTTCAGATAAAACGGGAGTAGCAATGAAAACGGTTTCGTACTGGTTCAACATACCTTTTTAGATTTTTACATTAAACAATTATCATTTATAAAAATGAGTGGCGCAAAAGTAGTAATATTTTAGTTGATTACAAATAGTTACCAAACTAAAATATGCAAAAAGAGCCGACCTAGTAGGCCGGCTCTTTTGATCGTTTAGTTAGAAACAAATAATAGTCTTAGTAAAAGTCCGATAATGCTCACTCTTTTTTCATTTAAGCGTCGGCTAAATTAAGGGTTTTTATTAAAAAATGTTAACGGATGTTAGTGTACATTAAGAAATAGTTATTAAAGTTGCGGCTGGCAACCTTTTATTCAATTGACAGCTAATCGTTTGAACTGGTATTATTGAAAACATGTTTTACAGCAGGTTTCAATTCGTGGAATAACACCAAACCTGGATTTATCGGCATAAAATGGCCTTTTATTATATTACAATACTAATAATAAACTATTTATACCTGCCTCTGAGCCTGGAACCAGTTTATTCTGTTCAAAAAAGAGGAGGTTGTGATATTCGTTAGGTTTGATTAGTCAAAATTTTTCTTACTTTGCTTATATAAAATTAATTCCTTTAATATGAAGGCAATCAGAAAAATGGAACCAACCAAAGGGCTATGGCTTGAAGAGGTCCCTATACCTCAGCCAGGAGTCAACGAAGTCCTCATTAAAATTTCAAAATCTGCGATCTGCGGGACAGACCTCCATATTTACAAATGGGATGCTTGGGCTCAGAAAACCATTAAAACCCCGATGACCATCGGACATGAATATGTTGGAATCGTGGTCAAACTTGGAGAGGAAGTCACAAAAATCCATCTTGGCGAACGCGTAACTGTTGAAGGTCATATTGCATGCGGGTTTTGCAGGAATTGCAGACGGGGACGACGTCATATCTGTGATCATACCGTAGGAATAGGGGTAAACCGGGATGGGGGGTTTGCCGAATATGTATGTGTTCCTGCTGAAAATGTGCTCTACATTGATGAACGGATTCCCGACGAGATCGTTTCAATTATGGACCCCCTGGGGAATGCTACCCATACCGCCCTCTCCTTTCCCTTAATTGGTGAAGATGTTTTGGTGACCGGAGCTGGTGGACCAATCGGTTGCATGGCCATTGCCATCTGTAAATTTGTGGGCGCCCGCAATGTGGTTGGTTCGGAAACGGTTCCCTACCGTCGTGAACTTGCCCGTAAGATGGGGGCAACTCTGGTGATCGATCCATTGAAAGATGACATAGCCTCTGCCATGAAACAGGTTGGTATGGTGGCCGGTTTCGACATCGGACTTGAAGTTTCCGGCTCACCTGTTGCATTTGATTCGATGATCAAAAGTATGTATAACGGTGGCAAGATTTCATTGCTTGGAATATTACCCGACACCACACAAATTGAATGGGATAAGGTAATTTTCAAAGGACTAACACTCAAAGGGATTTATGGACGAGAGATGTACGAAACCTGGTACAAGATGGAAAAGATGCTCCTTTCAGGACTTAATATCTTACCGGTGATCACCCATCGTTTTCATTATACCGAATTTCAAAAGGCTTTTGATATTATGGAGGAGGGAAACTGTGGAAAAATAATCCTTGACTGGAAAGATTAATAAAAAGTGAATAATCGCTTGATGTAGAACTCAATTTTACTACATTTGCCGACCATAAATGCCACTTTAGCTCAGTTGGTAGAGCAGCTCATTCGTAATGAGCAGGTCGTGGGTTCGAGTCCCATTAGTGGCTCAAAATCTAATAGTTATATCTTTTATAGCGCCTGAAATCAATGATTATCAGGCGTATTTTTGTATTAATGCGAATAAGTTATCTTTATTAATGGGTTTCACCAAATAATCATTGCATCCGGCTTCTATTGCCTTTTCACGGTCGCCGGATAGTCCAAAGGCTGTTTGAGCTATAATAATGATATTCTTATTAAATTGTCTTATTTGTCTTGTCGCTTCATATCCATCCATTTCAGGCATTTGAATATCCATCAGGATTATATCAATGTCAGGATTCTTAAACACCGCTTCAACTGCCTCAATTCCTGTCTGTACATTAAGTAATTCCCTGCTATTTTTTTTCAATAACTGACATATCAGCTTTTCAGAAGTGTAATCATCTTCGGCTATTAATATCTTCACTTTTAAATCAGGACTATCAACAGAATAAGGATTGGGTAAATTTTGCTGTGCGACTTTATTATCCTCCGGAGTAATATAGGGAAGTGTGAAATAGAATATTGAACCTTGACCTGGCTCACTCTCTACCCAGATTTTCCCACCTAACATTTCAACATATTTTTTAGTGATCGCCAATCCTAATCCTGCTCCCTGATACGCTCTCTTATTGCCAGAATCTGCCTGGATAAAACGCTCGAATATAGCTTCCTGCCTGTCGAGTGGAATTCCTATTCCCTGGTCTTTAACAAAAAACTCCAGTTCAGCTTTTTCACCCGTATAGTGTAAAGTATATCCAAATTCAATTGTCCCGAAATCACTGTATTTTATCGCATTTTTTACCAGATTGGTGAGAATTGCAAAGATTTTTTCCCGATCTGTTTTGATTACTGATTCTTTTGACAATAACCCATTGTTAAGGAAAAGTTGCATCCTTTTTTGTTCAATCTCTGGTTTAAAAAAAGTATAAATATATTCGATCTGTTCATTGATATTGGACTCCGAAATATTTACGGTCATCTGACCCGATTCAATTTTTGAAATATCAACAATATCATTGATGATACTGAGCATTCGCTTTCCACTTAGTTCAATAAGACTGATATACTCCTCCTGTTCTTCACATGATAACATTGGTTCTTTCAATAAATCAGCAAATCCAAGAATTCCATTCATTGGAGTACGGATTTCATGACTCATATTAGCCAGGAAGGCTGATTTCAGACGGTCATTTTCCTCCGCCTTTTCTTTGGCCTTCTTTAATTCAATTTCAGTATGTTTTATTTCGGTGATGTCACGTCCGATTCCCAATAGACCAATTATCTGATGATTTGCTCCTTTCAAAGGTATTTTGGAGGTGAGCAACCATCGTTTTTCCTGGTTCTCATCAAATAAAAATTCTTCGCGATTTAATACGGGTAAGGCTGACAATAAAACCGTTTGGTCATCAACAAAGAATTTTTCAGCTAACTCGTTGGGAAAAAGATCAAAATCATCTTTGCCAATAATTTCAGATTCACTTCTTACTCCTGTGAATCGCATTTCGGTTGAATTAACAAGTGTTTTGCGGCAATTCAGGTCTTTAATGTAAATCGAATCAGGAATATTATCAATCACTGTACGGAGCAGAAGCTGTTCATTCTTTATAGCCATTTCGGCCTCTTTACGCTCCGTAATATCCTGTATTGTCCCTATTAATGAGATAACCTTACCCTCATCATTCGTATTTACTTTACCATAACCATGTACCCATCGTACCACATTCTCGTTTATCCGGTTGATCCGGTATTCCTTATCGAATTTCGTATGATTTTCAATCACCTCTTTCACCAGATAGTTGTTCATCATCTCTTTGTCATCGGGATGGACAAGATCCAGCCAACCCTTCACACTTCGGTCATAATTATCATCGATGCCGAATATGAAATCAAGCGTTTCGGATGATTTCCAATACCCTGAAATAAAATCAGTCTTATACGAACCAATAAGGCCAGCTTTTTGAGATTCTTTAAGAAAAAATTCACTTTCTTCTGCCTTCTCTTTAGCCTTAATAAGTTCTAATTCTGCTTTCTTACGTTCGGTTATATCGCGGATTATTGACAAGGAATATTTTTCATTCTTAACCAGATATTGTCCTACTTTAATTTCAAAGGGAAACGCCTCCCCATCTTTACGCACTCCAATACTTTCATAAAAATCCGGGACATATTCACCCTTAGCTCTTTTTTGTATATTTTGTTCAATTTGCTTTTGTTGTGATGGATGAGTATGTTCCAGAAAATATTTTCCAATAACTTCATTGTTGTCAGTAACTCCATACAAATTCATAAAGGCGTTATTCACCATAACAGTATAACCCTCTTTTGAGACACTTAGTGCATCCAGTGAATTGTCAAATATTGCTCTTAAATTTACCTCATTTTCTTCAGCTTTTTCTTTGGCAATAATTAAATCATCTATAGTTTGTCTGAGCCTGATGGTGTTATTTCTGAATGGAATAAATACCAATAAATAGAGAAGGGGAAAAGTCAGGAGAAGAATCAGGAAAGAATCTAAAATTTCTGAGGACCGCGGCTCTAATTGAAACTCACTGATAAAGTAATCCGACAAAAGGTTAATAATACTGATCCCCAGCATTAAAATTAATAAGGTTCGCACACCCAAATGTTTTTCCTTATTCCAATTAATTTTCGCTAATCTGTTCATCTGTCAAATCTTATCCTGAATATCCAATTATTTAACCAAATTGCCTGAGGCAACTCTCATGCAGACAATGCAATCAGTCTGTTTAAACAGCTTATTTTTAATCTGGCGACACATCTGATTTCAGCTATTTAGGCCTTTTGTAAAACTTGGATCTTCAAAAATAGTAATATAATCCCTCACAGGTCGAAAAAGTTAAACTTAAATTAGTGTTACACAACATAATTAGTAATCAAAATGGTTATCAGATGACTCATTGTCAGATTCACCTCAATCAAAACGATTTTAACCCGAATCATTGTCAGATTTACGTCAATCAAAATGGATTTGACCCCAATCATAATGGTTTTAACTACAATCATAATGGTTTTCAGATCAATCATAATATTTAAGTTACATAAGATAGTTATAGATGACCTCCAATAAATCCAAAAATTTTTCGTATCTTAACTGAAATTTGGATGTTTTTCCAAATGACTCTTCCTATTGATTTTGTGCTGTTGTCTCTCTTTCGGTTTGCCATCAGTCTTGACAAAATCCCTGACCGGAGCAAAGGCAGTTTCATCGAATCGATTCTACCCGTTTTGAAGTAAACAGTTTTTTATTGTATGATAAAAAAATTACTATGAACAGGAATCAAATCAATAAATCACGCATGTTTGGTTCGGTCGATCTGATACTCGACCAGCATGCTTCTATTTTTTCGCAACTTCAGCCATTTGTTGATGCTCAACAGGAACTAAAGAAAGGGATTCTCTCAATCGGTGAATACCGACAGGTTCAGGAGGCCAATAATACTGGTTTGACCAAAGTGAAGGTTCAGTTGCGTTCGGATGTGATCAAAAGTATTCTGCAGTTTTCTGCCGCTTTAAAGTCCTATGCCATAGCGAACAAAAACAACGAGTTAAAGGCAAAGAGCGACTATTCGGATACCGACCTGATTAAATCTCCCGATCCGAGATTGTATGATATCGGTATTTTATTAATGGGGCTCACCGCTCCGTTAAATGGCGGGCTGACCACCTATTTTATCGGTGAAGCAGAACTCCAGGCGATGGACAAGCTGCTGGCAGCCTTCAAGTTTTCCATTCCGCAACGAAGGGCGGCAACCTCAAAGTCAAAGACTTCAACGGTTAACATCCGGGAAGTATTTAATGAGTTAGATCAGCTGTTAAAGGGGCAGATTGATGTGTATATGCAGTTGTTCCGTTTTTCGCAGCCCGATTTTTTCAATGCCTACCGGAATGCCCGCTCCATTGTTGATTATACGGGTCGCGGGGCAACCAAACCCAAATTGGCCACATCGGTGTAAGACCCCTTAAGCGTTTCACCTTTCAGGGATGGGTGGGACGCTTACTGACCCGCAGAAGGCGATTCATTTTAATGAATTATTTCCATAAGAAGTTTACTTAATATTAGACCTCTTTCAAAGGTTTGACTAATTTTGAGTGTTTTACTTTTATAGCAAACCCTGAAATATTCAGAACCTATGGAGCGCGATAACCTGAACAGCATCTATACCCAATGTTTCCGTAAGAATTGGTCCTTACCCGCTTTTTCCGATTTTCAGGGATCTACGACGACCTATGGTGAAGCTGCACAAAAGATCAGGCAGATTCATCTCTTTCTCCGGGAAAGCGGTTTCCGGAAAGGGGATAAAATTGCCATTCTTGGACGTAATTCATCCAATTGGGCGATCTCATTCCTGGCAATTTCAGGTTACGGAGGGGTGATTGTCCCCGTTTTACCCGACTTTAATCCGGATGATATCCTGCATATTCTGAACCATTCCGAATCGGTATTCCTGTTTGCAGCCGATAATCTTTTCGACAAGCTGGACCCTAAAAAGATTCCCGGAATTAAAGGGGTGGTGAGTCTTACAGATTTTTCACCACTTTCGTTTAGTGCTTTTGAAGCAAAAGAACTTTGGGAGAAGTGTTTTACGGTTGAACATGCAGGGGTCTCCAAGCCCGAAAATTTTGAATTGACCGGGAATGAAGGAGATGAGCTGAGTATTATTTCCTATACGAGCGGCACATCCGGTTTTACCAAGGGGGTGATGATTCCTGCGCGAAGTTTGCTGTCAAATATCATCTATGCCCGGGAACACATGCCATTGAAGGCAGGGGAACGGATTGTTTCATTTCTTCCCATGGCCCATGTGTTCGGGTTGCTCTTCGAGTTTCTGTTCCCAGTATCGGTTGGGTGCCATGTTAGTTTCCTCTCCAAGGCTCCCACTCCGCAGCTGATCATCAAGGCATTTCAGGAGGTAAAACCAAGACTGATCCTTTCGGTGCCACTGGTCATCGAAAAAATATACAAGAAACGGATTCTTCCGGCGCTGGAAAAACCGGTTGTCAAATTTCTCCTCAGGGTCCCGGGGATCCGGCTGATTTTGCACAAAAAAGTCAGGGCTACGCTCATTGAAACTTTTGGAGGTAATTTTCACGAAATTGTGATTGGCGGTGCGCCCCTGAATCATGAAGTTGAGACCTTCTTCAGGAAAATTAAATTTCCATTTACAATTGGATATGGAATGACCGAATGCGGACCGCTGATATCGTACGAGCCGTGGAACAGTTTTAGACCCTCGTCGGCGGGAAGGCTCGTGGACCGGATGGAGGTACGCATCGATTCAAAAGATCCTTATAAGGAGGTTGGTGAAATACTCGTGAAGGGGCCTAACGTTATGCTTGGCTATTATAAAAATGAGAAAGCTACAGCAGATGCCATTGACAGCGAAGGGTGGCTTCATACGGGTGATCTGGGAATAACCGACCGCGTAGATTTTATCTATATCCGTGGACGATGCAAGAATATGTTGCTTGGACCTTCGGGACAGAATATCTATCCTGAAGAGTTGGAGGCCAAACTTGGTAACTATCCCTATGTTCTTGAATGCGTGATTACTGAACGCGCGGGCAAATTGATCGCTTTCGTTTTCCCCGACCCGGAGTTGATTGAAGCTGAAATGACCGATCAGGAGCGGTTAAAAGAGATCATGACAGAGAATTGCAAGCAGGTCAACAAGGAACTCCCCAAATTCGCCCAACTCAATTCGATTATTTTGGTCGATAAGGAATTTGAAAAAACGCCCAAGCGCAATATTAAACGGTATCTGTATACCTGAAGAAGGGCAATAATTTACCATATATGTACTGATTAATAAGATATTAATCCAAAATCTTATTGGCAGTTTTAGGATGTAACATGGATAATTGTAACACCAGCGCAGCAACTACAAAAACAGCCAGGAGCGCCATATCCCGGCTTAAATTTCCTTCATCTGCAGATTTGCCTAATATGGTGGTAATCAGCGCGCCCGTCGATACACTCCCCATATTCATAAATCCGTATCCGGAGGCCCGATAGCGGGGAGAGACAAATTGACAAAGAATCGGCATGGCAGTTACATCGAACATGCCAAAACCAAAGCCAAAGATCAGTGTGCCAAGCCAGATAGTCAAAAAGCTGGTTCCAAATCCAAATAGCATCACGGAAGGTATGGTTAAAATCAATCCTATGGCGCCCGTGTAAATCGGACCGCGCAGGTTGTACTTAATCCATTTGTCAGATAAAACTGCACCTGCCATGACTCCGATCAACCCGGACATTGCGATTGTGATTGTTGACATGGGACCTGCCTTGGCCATATTGATATGAAGATTTTCAGAAAACAGTGTGGGAAGCCAGTTTTTTGTTGCCCATCCTGCTAACCTTGGCGCAGAAAAGTAGAACAGGATAACCCAAAAGGAGAGGTTTTTCAATAATACACCCAATGCTTTGTAAGCTTCTGAAAATCCTTTCCAAATAGTACTGGAACGATCAGGGTCAAGAATGTATCCTTTTTTTTCTTTCAACAGAAGAATGAGTACAACACTGTATATTAATCCAATTAAACCGAATGCGTGGAAGGTTGTTTGCCAGGAATAATTGACGGAAATGGTAGCTCCGAAACCTCCGAGGGCCTGACCAATATAAATTCCTGTCAAGTGAATTCCCACAGCCAGGGATCGGTTTTTCCCCTGGTGGTAATCGGCAATAAGGGAAAGTCCAGCCGGAAAATAAAATGCTTCACTAACCCCCATGAGACCGCGCAAAAAATAAAGTTGATCAAAAGTTTTAGCAAATCCCATTAATAAAGTTACCCCTGACCATACAAAAAGACTTCCAACGATCACCCATTTGCGGCTGAGTCGGTCGGCTATAATACCTGATACAGGACTCATCAAGGCATATATCCAAAGAAAAACAGCCATTAACCGCCCAAAATTGGCTGCAGTTTCCAGTTCCGCAATATCAACCATCATCGATGGTTTCATGGTTGATAGCATTTGCCGATCGAGGTAATTCAGCAGAGCCACAAACCAAAGAAGGCCAACCACGACCCATGGATAAATTTTTTTATATTGCATATTTAATCTTATTCAGAGGGTTTCACCTGCCAAATCGTGTCAAGGATTGTTCCATCAACCCACTTGACTACAGCCACAGGTACATTAGTGAAAATCGGAGAGGCAGGTTTTCCGCAAAATTTTTCAGCCATTTCTTTCAGTTCATGAATTGAAACGATCGGCAAACCGGAATTTTTCGTTTTTTCGATTAAGTCTTTTCGCAACGGGTTGATTGCAATTCCTCTTTCGGTGATCACGACATCAATCAGCTCTCCGGGACCACAAACAGTAGTCACTTCATCCTTAATTACCGGTATCCGGTCTCTGAATAAAGGTACAGTTAGTATGACTGTTTTGGAGAAGAGACAATTCTGCCACCCTCCTATCCCGTGTAAAAGATGACCATCGGAATGTGTAACGACATTTGCATTAAAGTTTACATCAATCTCAGTGGCTCCAAGTATTACGACATCGACTAACTGGGCAAAATTCCCCTTACTGTGATAGTTATAACTGGTAAACGGACTAGACCACACGTGATTTTGGTTCTCTCTCATTGATCGCACACCTTCAAGATCAAAAGTCTGTCCATCTATAATATAATCGATAAGGCCCTCTTCCAGCATAGACACAAGATACTTATTGCTACCCCCGCGGGCAAATCGTGCTTTGATACCTTGCCTGATCATTATCTCTTTGAAATAGACAGACACAGCCAGCGAAATTCCACCGGCTCCGCTTTGAAATGAAAAGCCATCTTTTATAATACGGGCTTCTTCACAAAACCGGGCTGTAAGTTCAGCAAGGTATAGCCTATCCGGGCTTTTCGTTATTTCAGTGGTACCTGAAATAATTTTCTCCGGAATCCCTATTTTGTCCACTTTAACTACAAAATCAACATAATTTCCCTGTATCTGCCAGGGAACACACGGGAAAGGAACTAGATTATCGGTTATGACAATTACTTTATCAGCATACTGTGAATCAACAAGTGCAAAACCCAAGGAACCGCAGGATGCAGGCCCATCAATACCATTGGCATTTCCAAAAAAATCAGCTGTAGGAGAGGCTATGATGGCAATATCAATATGAACCTCTCCATCCTGAACACTTTGATATCTACCTCCATGAGAGCGAAGGACCCCAAGGCCTTTCATCCTGCCTTCTGAAGTAAACCGCCCAAGTGAGCCATTCATACTTCCCTCGATATGATGAATTGTTCCGTCTTCCAAGTATTTAATCAAATAGGAATTGCACTCGAATGAGGCTGAAGGAAACCAGATTAAATCTTTGAAACCCATCTCTGCAGCAATATCAAAAATCTGATTAGCAATGAGATCTCCATTCCTGAAATGATGATGAGTCGATATAGTCATGCCATTATTCAATCCGGCATTTACCAGTGATTCCTTTAATGAGCCAACAAGTTTGTTTCCATCTGTTGGGAAACTTGCGCAGGATGCCACAGTTGCGCCAAAATTTTGCCCCTTAGGAATATATTTTCCTACGCCACGAAAGGGAATTGCGGGTTTACCATTGACCTCGCTTGGTACTCTTTTACCCATCGAATTGGTCACCAACTTATCGATTTTTTTCATTTTCTGGTCTCTTTAACGCTTTGGTTTCGATGTTTACTGAAAGACTCTCCAGTTCTCATCCAGCATTCCTGACTTAACAGCCAGATCAATTGTCCGTTGGGCTCTCTTAACAACAGGAGCATCAATCATTTTATTTCCAAGTGATACCACTCCATATCCGTTCATTGTAGCCTCTATAAATGCATTCACAACTAGCTTTGCATTCTTAATTTCCATTTCATTCGGAGCGAAATTATCCTGGATCACTTTAATCTGAAGTGGGTGTATGCAACCCATACCATCAAATCCGAGTGCTTTTGAATGCAAGACATTTTCCTTAAGCCCTGCCATATCAACAATATCCGAAAATACAGAATCGATAGCCTGAATGCCAGCCGCTTTACATGCATTGACAACCTGACAGCGGGCAAAAAAGGATTCAGTACCCTCCATTGTTCTTTGAGTGCCAATATCTGCTGCATAATCCTCCAGTCCAATAGCCATTGCTACAACATTTTCGGCAGCCTGAGCAATTTCCAGAGCTTTCAATACACCCATTGCACTTTCGATAATAGGCATTAACCATATTGGATTGGCTAACCCAAACCGTTTTTGAATAGCATTAATTTTGTCATTGACCAGGTGAACATGAGTTGAACTCTCGCATTTGGGGATCAGAATAAGGTTGACATTATGGGGAATGATAAAGTCGAGATCGTCGAGACCCCCTGGCATCTGATTAATTCTCACCATTCGCTCTGCTCCCATAAAATTAAGGGCGTGTAAGGCGTTTCGGACAAGGAAACGCGCTTCATATTTTTTATTGATCCCAACGGCATCTTCCAAATCAAGAATAATACCATCTGGAGTATGAATTCCAGCATTTAGCATTAAGCCAGGGGTATTACCGGGAAGGTATAATCTGGTTATGCGTTGCCTATCCCGGACAGTCTGAAATTGATTTTCCACTATTGTTTCAGGAAGAAATTCCTTATCTGATTCGATTAATTGCTTTATAGCGGCTTCGATACGACCAGCCATCACGAAGGGAAGTGCACCTTTGTCCTCCACATTCATGATTGCATTTTCTATGCCGAAAAAGTGAAGTACTTCTTTACAAAGTGACAAGATGGTTTCGCCATAAAGCGCTTTAACTTTGCTGATCAGATCGATTTTAATACCGCCTGAACCGGTCAATTCAAGCGATAAGAAACAATCGGAGCGATCTTTTTCACCTTTATTTCCAGCTGAAGCAATTGATTTATTAACCATTCTCAAGGATTTAATTTTCTCATCAAATATAGCTTAAACTCTAAAAGTCTTCAAGCTAAAAGAAATTCAGAAAAAGGAAGTTAACTGACAGCATATCAGCTAACTTCCTCAATTCAAATAGTATTCTATAAAGAGCCGAATGTTAGTTTGCGTAGGTATATTTCCAGGTTTCGGTCGAACTATCAGCGGAAAGGAACTTATCAGCCTGAGTCACCCTGTTACTAGCGTCAAACGTGTAAGTATAAGTTGACCTGTTCTTTACAATCGGAGTCACCCGAGGATCCCAATATTCAAAATAGTCAACCAGTTTTGCACTTGGTTTGCCAAATAGATTTCCCAATGCCTTCCATTCAGTGCCAGTTACATCATTAACTGCCTGAGGAAGACCATTAACATTATCTCCGATAGTGTAGTTGAATGCTTTTATCTTTTTAGCAGTAGTTCCATCATCGGCAAATGTGGTTAATTGGGAAACGCTTTCTGCTACATAATCAAGCTGATATTTCATATGGTCAGCTGAACTCCAGTATTCATGACCGTTAGTAAGTAATCCACCTGCGTTATAGTCATACGAAGAATAATCACCGCCATCCATCCAATCGTCTTTAATTATGCGGCCTGCAGAATCCAAGTTGTATAAACCATAGGTTGAACCATCAGAAGCCTTGGTAATAGTTAATTTTCCGGATACTGAATAATCAAAATTAAGTGTCTTATCCAGACTACCTTCCCACATATCATCAATCTTGGTTACTTTGCCGGATGCATCATAGATTATATCCCATTCTTCCGTACCGCCAGCCCATGCTGCATAAAATGAGATTGATTTAATCTGAGAACCGGTTGTAAATGTTTTGTCCTCTCCGTATCCTGTTCCATTGCCATTAGTTGCATATGCTCTTAAGTGATAAGCTGTTGCACCGGTTAAGCCAGTGATTGAGCTGGTAAACGCACCTATTCCTGTTCCGTCTGAAGTTTTGGAATCAGCAATGGTTGGATTGGCATTTTTGCTCCAGCATACACCCCTGGCAGTCACCGGTGAGGTACCTTCCAAAGTTATATTTCCACCAGAGGTTGCATTAATGCCGCTGACAGTAACTGCATCTGTAGTAACTGAGGGAGCACTGGTGCTATTATTCTTCTTGCATGCGAAAAACAACATAGCTACAAGGGCTACAATTGTCAAAAAATAAATCTTTTTTTTCATGATACTGTAAATTTAAAGTTAAAGAATAAAGGGTTAATAAAAATATTAGTTAATGAATAATTGTTTATTAGAATATTGATTTAAAGGACTTTAATTATTTCCGGCCACAATTATCATGACCAATCCTACAGCAAAGAGTATAAACATGAGAGACAATAATGCATTTACACTTTTTGGAGCACCTTTAAACTCTTTCCAGATAAATACCCCCCAAAGCGCGGCTATTAGAGTGGCACCCTGTCCCAGACCGTAAGAGATGGCGAATCCGGCTTTTCCTGCTGCGAGAATGCTGAGAGACATGCCGATACACCAGATCATACCACCTAAAATTCCTGTAAAGTGTTCTTTCATTCCACCTTTAAAATATTGATCGTAAGAAATGGGTGAACCCTCGAATGGCTTTTTCATCAAAATGGTATTAAACAGGAAATTACTGATCAAAATTCCGATCGAAAAAACAAATAATGCAGAATAGGGAGTTAAAAGACCAACCTCAGGGTTTTCCATACTTTTTGCCATTGAAGCGGCAACGAAACGATAAAACATGGCCATTAAAACACCGCCAACAATCGAGATAATAATTCCTTTTGCTGGTACTTTTTGGGCCTGAACCGCTTTTCTTCCGTAAGCCAATGCATCAATAACAATAGCCAGACCCACCAAAGCAACACCGCCAAATAACCAAACAGGGTTTCCTTGTGGCATTCCAATATAATTGATAATCACGCCCAAAACCAGAGCAATTCCAATACCCACCGGGAAAGCGACCGACATTCCTGCAATTGAAATAGCCGCAACTATCAGGATATTGGCCAGATTAAAAATGATACCACCTGCCAGTGCACTGAGAATACTTCCCGATTCGGCTTGCCTGAGGTTTTCAACAAATCCCATTCCCTGAGTCCCGCTACTCCCTAAAGTAAATCCCAGGATGAGCGAAAAAAGCAGGATTCCAAATACATAATCCCAATAGAAGAGTTCAAAACGCCAGCTTTTAGCAGCGATTTTCTGTGTGTTTGCCCATGATCCCCAGCAAAGCATGGTGATGAAACAAAGAACAACTGCGAGTGTGTAACTTCCTACAATAAACATTTTTTCAAGTTTTAGTTAATATTAATTAAGAGTTACTGATGAAATTTATTTGATATAAATACATTAATTTCGGGCAAGCCGGTCAAAAACCATTCAAAGCCCCCAATACCTTCACGTACGCGGTATTCATGCCGTATATCTTTGTCATGCAGTAAGATATGTGCATTTCCGTTGCCTCTATAAAAATTTCCCTTATCGGGTGCATCAATAAATATTGCGGTATGTTCAAGTGTTTTAGGCTTTAATTCTGAAATCAGGTTTGAAATGGAGTCATTGGCAAGAAACCCATCGGAAAGGATGCACGAACTGAACTGCTCGGTGTTCATTATTGTAGCAAAGGTTTGTATTGCCTCATCCTGAAATCCGGCCAATGCACGGAAACGAAATCCTTTGCGGATTCTTAATTTGTCTTCAAATACAGGAAGATTCGTTTTAAACTGACCTAAATTCTTTGCGGATATAAATACCACTAACATCGGGCATACTTCGTCACGCTGGATCTTCTGGTTTACCAATCCGGCAATCGCAAATTGCTGCGATTCTGAGAAATTTCCGGCCAGGTAAATAACCGGATACAACCGGCAAGTAGTTTCATATTCGGCAGGCACGAATGCATTAACAGATTCATTGCCTACAGTCAGTTTTAACATTTGTTTGAAGGGCAACCTGCTAACCGCAGAATTTAACTGAATATCTCCCCGATAAGGTTTTGATTCGAATGCGTCGCTGAGGAAATTAAGGCCGTTTGGCAGACATGAACGCCAGAAAGCAAATTCGTGGCCACCATTCGTAATCCTGAATTCATGCGAAAACTTCTTGTCTCTTAGTAGTATATGTAATTCTTCATTACTTCGGCAAAGTGTTTGTTCATCATCACCATTGGCAATGAAAATTTTTAATCCGCTTAGTTTCGACAAATCTTCTTGAGAAAAAATCTGAAAGGGATTGTTGTGCCTGTAATAGTCCGTGATTCTGTCGTTTCCAATTTTTCCTATGCCGCCAAAAATACGTCCCCATTGCTGATTCCAGCCCGTAGAATCTTCTTTCATATATTGTTGGTCGGTTCGGATGGAAATACTTAAAGGGACACAAGAGCCGAACACCTCAGGATTTTTCATAGGGAGAATTAATGTTCCGAATCCGCCCATAGAATAACCCATGGTTGCACGGTGCTGACGATCGGCAATGGTGTGGTATTTGCTGTCGATAAATGGAATCAATTCCTGGATAAACATATCCTGATACCTGAATGCACCAGAAAAATCATTTACGTAATAACTGCGGAATCCTTGCGGCATCACATAAATCATCGGAACAATCGCTTTTTCCTGAACAGCTTTGTCTGCAATCTGGCTAATTTGACCATATTCAAGCCATGAAGTTTCATCATCTCCCAATCCGTGAAGCAGATAAACAACAGGATAGCTATGATTAACCGTAAAGTAGTCTTGCGGCAGGCAAATTGAATATTTCACTTCCTGTCCCAAAATTTTACTGAAAAAGCTCAGGCTCTCTACGATCCGGACATCCTGAGCAAACAATGTGTTCAGTAAAATCAGAGATAAAAAATAAGTAGTCAATAGCCTTTTCATATTATTGATTTTTCAATTTTAAGGACAAATAAAACAGTGACTGATTCAATCCGTTAATGGTTGATTGAAGCGAAGTAGTGCCTTGTCTGACACGATATTCGAACGCATTTCCTTTATTCCTGATATCAACGAATAGGTCGTAATTACTCTGGTAAAAGTCTGACTTATCGGTTACATCGACATAATAATAAACTCCGAGAATAGCCTGAGTATTGGCCGGAAGTTTGGCGTTATACAGGAAAACGCCATTGAAAATCGTTTGAACTCCGGAAATCAGGTCGCAAACATTGGCGCCACCTTGCTCATTTCCCATGAAAACCTTCCCCTTATTATCCGCAACCAGCCTATAATTGGTATTAATCTGGTTTATGATTTGTGTAAGAACATCGCTTGTAATCTCAGAGGAACCTTCCGGAATCTCAACGATTACTGAATTTGGAATATTTCCGGCTACCATGCTGTTATTCAGGAATGATAATACGCTGGTGGCATTTTCGGTACGTGAGGCGCCGGCAAAATCGTGCAGCCAAAAAATTACCGGATACGAATTGCTGGCCAAATTGTAATCGATCGGTTTGAAAATTCCTAACTGAATGTCGCTTCCATTAAGGTTTTCCAAAGTATACTGACTTGATGGAATCAGATTTCCAATGTTTACAGGATCCGGATTTTCAGGATAGGTTTTCCCTGCAAAACCATAGCTAATAAATTTAAGTGCTTCAGGAAGTGCTGGATGCCAGTATTCCCAGTTGTGTCCTCCGTTGCGCACACGGTATTCGTGCGGAATCTTGCGGTCACGCATTAGGTTGTGCAAAGATCCGTTGGTAATGTAAAGTGATTCTTCATCGTCACCACAATCCATTAAAATCTTCAGACCCGAATATTTCGATAGGTCATTCTGATCGAAGAAATGGAAGGGGCTGTACTGTTTAAAATAGTCGGTCAGCCGTGCTTGCCCGGTCATTCCAAAACCTCCAAAAATAGAACCCCACTGACTGTTGAAATTACTTTGAGTTTCGGCCAAGTATTGTTCGTCGGTACGGAATGACATACTCAATGGAACACTGATACTGAAAACTTCAGGATGCATCGACGGTAGGATCAAAGCCCCGTAACCGCCCATTGAATAGCCCATTACTGCACGAGATTGTGGATTCTTCTTGGTCCTGTAAAGCCGATCAATTTCGGGCACAAGTTCACTGGCAAAGAAATTCATGTACGGATAACTACCGTTGTACCGATTTACGTAGTACGAGTTAAACCCCTGAGGCATAACAAATATCATCGGTCCGTTTGCCGACACATCTTTGTCGGCATAATACTGAATCAGTCCATCACCAACCCAGGCCGATTGATTGTCACCAAATCCATGAAGCAAGTAAACCACAGGAAAAGAATCATTCGAGCTCGCATAGTTATCCGGAAGCAAAACTTCGTAACCAACTGAATTATTGAGTATTTTACTGGTTATAGATTCATTCTTGAGGAGACGGACAAAGGGTTTTTCCGGTTCTTTTGGAATATCAGGGGTTTTAGTGCAATCCATCATACCCCAAACGAGGATTCCAACTGAAATAATAAGCAGTCGTAAGCATCTGGAAATGAGTATGGGGTATCGCATCAGCTTATGGTTTATTAATATGGATTAATAAGTTTGGCGGGAGCATCGGCATAAACTACATACGATTTCATCGTTATCCTGAAATCAGGATTCTGGTTCACCCATTTTATTTCGAGTTTATGATCCCCGTTTTTCAACATATACTTATGGTAGATATCATACTTTCGCACGATATAATCGTATGGCATACGATCCTGTTCAACTTTTGCACCATCGATATAAACATCCAGCAGGGCTACAAAATCACTTTTAGCAACACCACACTGACTTTTTACATTTCCCAAAACCACAATACCATTTCCTGTAAAATCAATTTTTATGGTTTCATCCAGAAAATCTTTCCGAACCAGAAGTTCATAGGTGGGAAACATTCCTCCGAATGATTGTTCAAACTTTACAGTTTCGGGTTTTTGAACTTGGATGGTGATTTGATCATTTGTCAGTTCTCCCCCGTTTTGTATAATCCGCTGAACTGCATGCTTATTGCTTAGTTTGTATATCTGGTTTAACGTTAAATCACTATAGGGGAATTTTAAATCCTGAACCTTCTCAATGGCTGGTTTCCAAAATGCAGGGATTTTTTCATAACCGAGAATTGCGCCCAAAATACCAGCACTAACTGCCGGATTACTATCTGAATCCTGACCGCTTCGGGTAGTGACATCCATTGTTTTAAAGAAATCCTTCTCCCCGTATAAAAGTCCCATAACCACGTAAGCCGCATTAACACTGGCATCAATATTGATTGCATTATAAGCCCCTTCCGGACAACCAACTTCTGAGGTATGCTTCTTTTCAAATTCAAACCAACATTGCTTCCAGTCGTTCGGATATTGATTATGCCACCTGATAACATCACTTATCGCATGGTAAAACTTACTTTTTTCAGGAATGGATGTTAAAGCCTGGGCAATAATAAAATCGATATCATCGGATATGAACGCCATCGAGTACATTGCAGCCACAAAAACGCCACCATACCAACCATCCCCTGAATTGGTGATATGACCCACACGATCGCAAATTTCGGAGGCTGAGTTGATCATTCCGGGCGACATCATTCCTATAAAGTCAGATTCTATCATAAAATCGATATCATTTGCGTGAGGGTTATTCATCCAGTTTCCTGATGCCGGAGGCATCATCCCATTCAGAATATTGTAGCGGGCTGCCTGATTGGCATGCCAGAGTTTAAAATCGTGGTGGGCAAAAGAGAGTGCGAAAGAGTCAGCCGGTGCTTTGAATCCACATTTTTCAAGTACCTCAACAAATGTCAGGTCCATATAAACATCATCATACAAACCCGGATCTGAAGAGAATAAATCTTTAATATAATCGTCATACCAGACTATCTTCTGATAATCATGAATCATTGTTCCCTTAAACTGGAATTCTGTAGGACCCCCATAAGTACAGCCAATAGTTTGACCTGCCCAGCCACCTTTAATTTTGTCCTGCAATGCACTTAATGTCAGGGTCGCTTTCCCTGGAAGAGCTGATACCGGTTTTACTACTCTGCCATATAAGGAGGAAACACAACCACAAAGGGCCAGAAGTGAAAGGATAAAATATGTTCTTTTTTTCATAAAGAGAGCTATTGCGGTAAATTACTTTGTGGTTGATTCTCAGAATAAATAATGATATCATTAATTCTAATTTCATACTTACTATTGGGATTCAGCCATTTAAGCCTGACATTATGCTTTCCCTCACTGAGTTGGTATTTCCAAGCCGGCTCGAGTCTTCGGGAAGTGTTTTTCATGGGCATTTTGACCAATTCATTCGGTTTGCCATCAATATACACTTCCAGTTCAGCTACATATGTGTCATTAGGCTCAGCCAGACCAAATACCTCAGATCCTACTCTCTTCGAGACACGGTCGATATAATCTTTATCGATTTTCGAATTCTTCACAAGATTCCCGTAAAAAACGTAACCGTTTCCAAAAAAGTCGTATGAAAGCTCATCGGTGAATGAACGGTCAAATCTGTCACGGAATATTGGATAGGTTTTTTCAAAATTCTGCTCATATGCCACCGGAACAGGCGCTGCAAAAGGAATCATTACCTTGTCGCTATCAACGGTTCCTCCGGCTTGTTTAATCATTGCCAATGCATGCTTAAAACTTAAATCATATGCATTATTGAGAGATACAGTGGTTCCCTCGAAATTTAAAGGTTCAATTTCCTTCAGAGGTTTGAGCCAGAATAACGGGATACCGGAATACCCAAGCATGACACCCAGAATACCTCCCACTGAAGCAGGGTTGGAATCGGCATCCTGACCGCACCGGGCTGTAATATCCAAAGATTTTGTAAAGTCACCCTTACCATATAAAAGTCCGATGGCATCATAGGCCGAATTTATTTTTGCATCAATATTGAAGGATAAGAAAACCCCTTTAGGACAGCCAACATCATTATTCCATTTCTTTTCAAGTTCAAACCATGTGGCCTGCCAGTCGTCTGGATACTGTTTGTGCCATTTAATAACATCAGCAATACAATCATGGAATTTTGTATCTGCCGGAATAGTTTGTACAGCCTGTTCTACAATTTCGCTGACATCATCCGAAACAAACGCCAGAGAGTACATCGCAGAGATAAAGACCCCTCCATACCAGCCATCACCACTGTTCATAATATGGCCCACACGATTGGCTACCTCAGTGGCAGAATTCACCATGCCGGGAGTCATCATCCCGATAAAATCAGATTCAATCTGAAAATCGATATCATCGGCATGTGGATTATTTTTCCAATTCCCGGACTTTGGAGGCATGATTCCATTCAGAATGTTGTATCTCGAAGCCTGGTTTGCATGTGCAAGATGGTATGCAGTTCCGGCCCAGTGATGGGCTATGGTATCCATAGAAACATTTAATCCGAATTTTTCGAAAACGTCCACAAAATTCAAATCGGTATAAATATCGTCGAACAGACCGGGTTTCTTGTCAAACCAGTATTTTACATATCCCTCACGCCAAGGAATATTCTGATAATCAGGAATTAACGATCCCTGGTATTTGAATTCAACAGGAGCGCCATAAACAACACCAATGGTCTGTCCTGCCCATCCCCCTTTGATTTTATCCTGAAGCCGGATTTTGGTCAGAACATTTTGTTTCCCTGAAGCAGAAAAACTCAGCAGGCAAATTCCAATTACCAGATATCCAAAAATATTTTTTATCGAATATTGCATTTTCTACTTAAATTTAAACTTGAAAAACAATAAAAAACCAGCCTTTTAATTCATTAATGATAAACGCACAATTCAGTGACCGAAGAAAATCCGGAAACTTGTTTGGTATATTTATGCCAGTGATCCTGGATTTTTGTATCGCCTATAATCCGGATAGCTTTAGTTTCGACAGATGGAAAACTGATCATATATTCCACAAAATGTGGCTGAAAGAAGACAATGTCGTTTTCTGGCAGTGAAGGCGAAATATTAATTTTCTCAATCGGAATCCATTTTCCCGTTTCGCTTTGGTATTGAACATTGAGCGAAGTAAACCATCCCCCGAATTCCTCAAGACATCCGGTATGCAGCGCTATACTACTGATCTTTTGCCGAGTTTTCCATCCATAGCCGTAGTAGTCAACCTTAGGAATGTTCGATTTGGCAGCAAGACTATAAAATACGGATCCGGCACCGTTGGTTTTCCCGTCATTCAGAATCTTGATATTTCTGGCGTACATCGGTTTTCCGAAAGTAATCCAGCAGGAATCAAGTACTGCCAGGTTTAGGTCGCGGACATTTGCCAGAATAGTGTCTGCTTTCATCGCAATATTTTCGCCACGAACCAGTAAATTAAAATTGTGGGTAATCTGTTCTTTGCCGTTACTAAGTTGAAGTGTAATCTTTGAATATCCGGGCACTGAAGGAATTCCGTAGAGTTTTCCATTGCTAAAGGTCAGACCTTCAGGAAGATTTCCTGAAATCAGACTCCAGATATAGATTTTGTTTGCCTGAGTGTAAAAATCGTAATCGACCGGTTTACCTGTTTCCATTACCGGTAGCGGTCCGATGCAAAATTCGAGAGGAGGATTAAACACCGCTTCAGAATTGATGGTCAGCACCTGGTTACCAGGTTTCCCCGATAGTTTTCCTCCTTTTAAAACCACCAGGTCAATTGTTGATTTCAACGTCTGGTCAATCATTTCTGAAATTTTGCCATCAGGCATATCATATCGGGTTACATTAACATATTTGTCATTGAAAGGCTTTTCCCAACCTTTAACCGGCAGATATAGATTGGCAGGCAAAGACTTAAATCCGTTGATGACGCCAAGCAACCCAGCGATAGTTGCAGCCTGATTATCACAATCAAAACCGATAGCACATGCAAAGTCAAGTGTGTGCTGGAAATTTCCTTCGCCATACAACATGGCCAGAACAGCGCAGGCACCGTTAAGATTTGCATTCCAGATAGTTTTGGTCATCTCAGGCTCGTTGAGGTAATATTTCTTTGCCATCTCTTTTCGGGCGGCTTTCCAATCCTTTGGATATTTGGCGTACAGATTTATCATCTCCATGGCAGTGCCAAAAAAGCGACCCTTTGAAGGCAGAGCTTTCATGCCAATTTCAATCAGTTTGCGAATATCTTTTTCGAAATAAGCCGCCGAGTACATGGCACCGTAAAAGATTGTTGGTTCAACGCCCCAATCATCGCTGGTGATGCGTGCAGCCCAATCGGATTTGGAAGCCGCATAGTTCCCCATGCCCGGTGCAGTCACTCCCCATATTTCGTTGATCAGTTGAGGGTCAATCTGGTACCAATGCGGATTTAATTCTTTGCTCCCGGTAAACGGCGGCGTATACCCGAAATGCATCAGGCCAAGAGCAGCCCGGTTGGCCAGCCAAATGCGGTCGCGGATATGATACATCCATGCATTGCAAAGCTGCACATAGGTTGGCTCAGGACCAAATTTCTGCATTTCAAGCAGGTACATATATTCCACATCGGTATCGTCATCTGAAAAAGCTCCATCACATTTTTGAAGTTTATCGAGACTTTTGCTGTAACCATAAGGCCATTTCTCAGGGCCGGGTTCAGCAATATATTTGCATTCGTGAGGTAAACCATACATGTTGCCAATCAACTGACCAATCCATTCGCCAGCGATTTTATCACGCAATTCGCTGATTTGTATTTTGTAAGGCTTATTGCCATCCGAAATGAATGGAAGTATTGAAATTACAAAAACCAAAGACCATGTAATGGAAAATTTTCTCATCATTATTGCATCGGAGGATTTTGAACCAGGTTCGTATTAGCACTCATAACTGTCGTTGGGATTGGGAATAACTTTGCCCCCGGGCCTGAAACTGGTTTATTCCACCAGGCATTTCCCCAAACTCCAAAACGAATCATATCCTGACGACGATGGCCTTCCCATGCAAATTCCCGGCCAAGTTCATCCAGAAACCCTGTTGCAGTTAAATCGGAAATGGTCAACGGAGCTAAACCTGCTCTGGTTCTGATTTTTTGCAAATCAGGGTCGTTCAGCATCTCACCGGCACGATTAAGTCGCCATAAAGCCTCGAGCTTAGTGTAAAGGACATCAGCATAGCGAAAAAGGACAAAATCGTTTTCCATATCGGTAACATAGTATTCCAGTCCATCCTGGTATTCATATTTGCAACAACGTGCACCTTCCCATTTTTTACGCGCCATATAATTCGCAACTGTTGAGGTGTAAATGAATGGGACGCCATCGATTATGATATCATTACCGTTTTTATCCTTTTGCTGCCCAAAAAGGAAGGAGTTCTTCCGAAGGTCATTATCCGCAAATTTATCCAGAAAACCTGGTTCCAAAATAAACTCATCCCACATACCACCTTTGAAATTAAACGTAGCGCGACTGGCATCATTAAGTGTCAGTGTGTACCAATAAAAATGGTCTTTGGTCAAAACAGATTGCATGGGTACAACAAAAATATTTTCTGCAGAACCTTCATTGTGAACCAAGAAATTGGCAAAGAAATTGTCTTCAAGATGATAACTGTTCAATGCAATTACTTTATTACAGGCATCAACAGCCTTCTGGTTTTCGTCTGCGCCAATCCATTCCTGTCCATTCAGATACATTTTTGCCAGTAAAGTATAGGCCATAGCCTGTGTAACACGTCCATAATATTGAGTGGTTGGGGTAGCCTGAAGTTTATCGATGTTTGCGAGAATTTCACTCTCAATGGCAGCAAAAACAAACTTTCTGTCTTTTTGAAGTGGCAAACTTTTATCTGTATAATCTAAAGTAAACGGAATATTTCCCCAATTGTCCATAGCCCAATAATAGTAGAACGCGCGAAGGATTTTAATCTCTGCAACCACCTGTTCTTTTGCAGGAAAAGTAATAGGGGACTGTTCTGTTTCATAAATCACTTCATTACAACCGCTTATACCTTCAAATACATTGGCCCAGGCTAAAGTGAGAATCTTATTTGTTGGGTTTACCTGATGTTTCTGAATATCATTCCACCGGCCATTGTCCCAGACCATACCATCGTCACGTGCTGGTGCAACCATTTCATCTGCAGCTAGTTCGTCCAGCGACCACAAACTGAATTCCTCAGTATACTTTTGTAATTTGGCATAAGAACGCCCGGCATTCATTAACACATCTTCTTCGGTATGAAAAAAATTGTCAAGTGGTATATCCGAATAAACTGTTTCGTTAAGCTTGGTGCAAGAGCCTAGTGTTAAAACTGTAGCCAGAAATAGTATACTATATATATTTTTATTTTTCATGATTGACAACGTGTTAACAATTAAAATGAAACATTAACGCCAAAAGATATCACTGTAGTCCTTGGGTAATAGCTAAGATTTTCGATTCCGGGGGAAAGTCCACCCAGATTAACTTCAGGATCTAAACCCTTGTATCTGGTGAGGCAGAAAACATTCTGAGCTGTGGCTGAGACCCGTATTTTAGAAACATATTTGGTAAAATGTTTAAAGTTGTAGCCCAATGAGATGTTATCCAATTTCAGGAAGCTGGCATCCTCAACATATTTCGACGAGTATTGCCCATTACCAATAAATTCAGGATGTTGAAGCTGTGTATATACAATGTTCTGTCCAATACTTTGCCAGTTCTCATAATACAGGCGGTACATATTCAGCGCTTTACCACCAATCTGTGAGCGTAATGAAAAATTAAGATCCCAGTTGAAATATGAGAAGGTATTGCTCCAACCCACTATAAACTTTGGTGTTGCGTTTCCAATTGGTTCCCATTTGTCAGGACTGACTTGTCCCACCGGGTTTTGGTTTTTAAACTTATCATGTCCCGTAGCATCAACACCCAGCCATACCGGACCATAAAATGTTCCGATGGGTTGTCCTTCAGATAGTTTCTGGCAATTTAGTGGAAACGAACCACCCAGCCAGCCAATATCAATAGATTTATTGGTAAATTCAGCATTCGAAAACTTCACTAATTTATTTACATTCTTACTGAATGTGGCGGTTGTATTCCAGGTAAACTGAGTTTTTTTAACAGCAATTGCGTTCATTGTAAGCTCTACACCCTGATTGCTGATTGTACCTACATTGGTGAAAAACTGGTCAGTAAGATATGGAGGCGCAGATACAGTAAAGGTATAGAGCAAATCGCTGCTCGAGCGATAATAGTAATCAAGTGCACCGGTTATCCGCCCTTTCAGGATTCCAAAGTCAAGTCCGGTATTAAATTCCTGTTTCTTTTCCCAACGAAGATTTGGATTTGGGTTAGTTTTAGGTCCATAGGTGTTAATCCATTGACCATTATATAAAATGCTGGAATTCAGTTTCCTTTGCATTAAGACCAATGACTGATAATCGGCAAAATCCTGATTACCTGTAACCCCATATCCGACGCGAAGCTTAAGATCACTAACCCAATTTACATTTTTCATGAATTCTTCCCTGTTAATACGCCAGCCAATACTAGCAGCGGGAAACCAACCCCATTTATTGTTTTTCCCGAAACGCGAAGAGCCTTCCCTACGAATTGAAACAGAGGCCAGAAAACGTTCGTCAAAATTGTACATGACCCGTCCAAAAAATGAGATCAATTGACTTTGATATTTATCGGAACCCATTCCAGCTGTTCCTATTGCGAGCGCGGAACCAGCGCCCATATTATTTACACCATAGTAATCAAAATCGAATCCTGAATTGGTCATATAAGAATCGTTATATACCGTTTTCTGATAGGAATAACCACCAAGTGCCTGAATGGTATGCTTACCGATATTGGTGGAATAGTTAAGAATATTCTCGTAAAGTAGATCTGATTGTTTTCCGTTTTCGATATTAGCAACTCCACTAGCTCCAATTTGGCTAGGATAATATCGGGTCATGTAATCATTGCTTTCCCAATCAGAAAGCGAGTAGGATAAAAAGTTAGACCATTTCAAGGTTGGAGAAAGTTTCAAAGTCGCACGGACATTCCCCACTGCATCGTTAGTCTTTCCCTCCTGAGTCCTTTCATTTATCATCGCAACCGGATTATAAAAATCCGCTCCCGGTAAATAAGTGTAACCTCCATATGTAGTATTTGACGGGTCATAAACCGGGCTGGTGGGATTCCTTATAAATGCCTGGTGGAAAATATCGTAGTTTGCCGGATTGTATTTCCGTTGTCCGTATGAAAGGTTGTAATCAAGTGTAAGCAGGTTATCCAGAGCCTGTTGAACAATATTGGTCTTTACTAATACATTACCAGACTGATTATTCAGCAGCAGTCCTTGGGCCTGATTCACAAAAATGGTTGTCCGATGCGAAAAAGATTCGTTTCCGCCTGAAATGGCCAGATTGTGCTGTTGGCTGAAAGGATTTGGTCGTGTGATTTCTTTAAACCAGTTCACATTACCGGTATAAATATTTGATACTTTGTCAGGTGCATATGTATTTATAGCTGATTTAAATTCATCGGCGGTCAGATTCCTCACACCGCGTGGATCAACCTGGGCAGAAAACTTACCAGAATATTCCACCTGACTATGTCCTGATTTAGCCCGTTTGGTGGTAATAATAACCACACCATTCGACCCACGCGTTCCATATATAGCCGCAGCTGATCCATCTTTCAGCACATCTATTGATTCTACCTCTTCCGGACTAATGTCTCTCAAGTCTGCACCTGCAACACCATCAATGATAATAAGCGGTCCTTGTCCGGAAGTAAGCGTATTTGTTCCGCGTAAGATGATTGTATAACCTGCCATTGGATCGGCACCATCCGGGTTTACAATTGTTAGTCCAGCCACTTTCCCTTGGAGTAACCCCATTGGGTCATTGAAAACGCCTTTATTAAAATCCTTCGATTTTACTGTTGCTATTGAGCCTGTTACCTCTTTCTTTGTAGTGCTTCCATAACCGATAACAACCACTTCGTCGAGCGAAGCAATGGTAGACTTAAGGTAAACCTGAACCGTTTGATTTTTTGAAACGACAAGCTCAGAAGGTTCATATCCTATGAATGAAAATACTAATCGTGTGCCTTTGGAAACTGCTAAATTGAATTTCCCTTCAGAATCAGTCACTGTTCCTTGCGATGTCCCCTTTGTAATAATATTCACACCCGGAAGCGATTCATTTGTTGATGCATCTTTTATAATGCCACTAATCTGAACTTTTGCATTTGATTGTGCATACAAGTCAGGTAAAAAAAGCACGAAAAAAAGAATGAGAAACACAAATAGGATACTTTTTATTTTCAAAAATACACAAGTAAATTCCTGTTTCATAATCGTTAGTTTTGTTAATTATTCAATTAAAGATAGTTCGGAATAATAAGGTAGTGAGCTTTGAGCTCCCATGCGCGTAACTGTGATAGCCGAGGCTTTTACAGCCAGTTTAACAGCATCAAGCAATGATTTGCCATTTGCCAGACCTACGCAAAGTGCACCGCAAAATGTATCACCTGCAGCAGTGGTATCAATTGCTTCGACCACATAGGCGGGAACCACATGATATATATTCTTTTCCAAGATGACAGCTCCCTGAGAACCAAGTGTAATTACCACATTGTTAACACCTTTCTTTGCAATAATGTCTGCTGCTCGTTTGGCGGATTTTGCATCGCTCACTTTAATACCGGATAAAATTTCGGCTTCATTTTTGTTGGGTACAATTATATCAATATGCTGCAGCAGCGAAAGAGATAATGCCTGTGCCGGCGCTGGATTCAGAATTACTTTTTTGCCTTTTGACGCACCTAATTCAGCCACATATTCCACTGTTTCAATTGGTATTTCAAGCTGCATGAGGATAATATCCGCAGATTCGATCGCTTTCAAAGCCTTGTCAATATCAACAGGCTTCAGGTGAGAGTTTGCTCCGGAAGCAACTACAATACAGTTTTCTCCCATTGCATCTACGGTAATCAGTGCAACTCCGGAGGGAAGTTTTGAATCTGAAAAAATAAACTCCGTATTGATATTCTCGGAAGTATAGAGAACAACGGATTGTTTTCCAAATAAATCATTCCCTGTTTTGGATATTAAAGTAACATCTCCCCCCAACCGAGCTGCCGCCACTGCCTGATTAGCTCCTTTACCTCCTGAATTCATAAGAAAGGTCCCCCCCAGGATGGTCTCACCTGGTACTGGAAGCCGTTCGGCTTTTATTACCATGTCGGTATTGCAGCTTCCTACCACAATAATTTTTTTTGATTGCATGATTTTTACATTTTTTTGTAAAGGTATGCAGTAGGAAATAACTTAAAAATCAAAAATGTATTCAAATTAGTAATTACAAAAACATTGATTAAATAAGTGTAATTTATCATAGTATTAATATTCAACTATATAGCAATTTATATTCCGTAATATAACGTTTAAAAACAGTAATTTCAAAGTAGGTAAATTTGATATTAATTTGTAATTGGTTTATATAAGAATAAATACATTCAAATCCTCAGGAATCCTCTGAAAATTATTCCTTAAACAAATTTACCTTTGCATATGAGTGTCTTAAAATCTTAAACTGAGATATGTCTAAACTTCAATCCCTGATTTCCCTGACACATTCAATGTCTTTGGCTGAGAAAAAGGCATTCCGGATTCGCTCCCAACGAAATAAAGTCAGATCAGATTATATTATTTTGTACGATATTATTGAGAAATACAAAGAACTCTCAACAACATTGTTGGTAGCAAAATTTCTGAAAGAAAGGCCTGGAGCCACGATCGATACTACTGTAAAATACCTGTATGAATTATTGCTAGATTCGATGCTTGATTTAAGGAAAGAGCAGGATAGTTTTTATCTCCTCTTTAATAAAATTCTGAAAGCCAGAATTTTATATGAAAAATCATTATTTGATGAGTGTTTCGAATTGCTGGAGGATATAATAAAACAGGCTGAAAAATATGAGAATTATTTCGCTTTGTTACTCGTCTTACGATTAGAGATGGATTATTTGCTAGCTCTGAATTTTCCAAATCTCAATGAAAAAACCTTATTGCAAAAACAGTTTAAGCTGAATGAAGCGCTCAAATATGTCAGAAAAATTAACGAACAATCGTCACTTTATGAAAATCTCAGGCATCGGATTGTCTATAAGGGCCATGCCCGTTCACAAAAGCAAAAAGACGAATTAAATGATCTGGTATACAGTGAGATTAGCATAGTTGCATCGCTAAATCTGGATAATTTTGAGATCAGCAAACTTCATCAACTGTTTCAATCAAACTACCTGATCAGTGTCGGAGATTACAGATCGGCTCTGAATTCATATATTGAATTGAATACTCTTTTTGAATCGAATAAACACCTTTGGAGTACTCCCCCTGTATATTACCTTCAGACTCTAGAGGGGGTGCTGGAGAGCCTCAGAAGCATCCATAATTATGAGGGAATGACTTATTTTATTAAACAATTAATGACCATTGAGTGTCAATCTGCTGATTTCCGGATTAATCTTACCTGCATAACCTTTTTATATGAATTGTTCCCATTTCTCGATCAGGGTGATTTTGCTTCATCTTTTTCTCTGATGAATAAATATAAGGATTCATTGTACGCCAAAATGGATCTGTTAAACAGGGCTCGTCAGGCTGAACTTTGTCTTTATACTACTTTAATTTATTTTGGCAATCTTGAATTTGATAAAGCGCATAAGTTCTTGAACCAGATTATTCTGAGAGGAAAAAATTACTACGACCTCCCCTTGTATCGTACGATTCGTCTGGTGAACCTGATGATTTTGCACAAAATGGACGATTTTGATCTTATATTATCAGAAATACGGACGATGAAACGTAATTTAATGGATACCTCCAAAGAATATAAGCTTGAGCAGTTCTTATTCCGTTTTTTATGTAAGCAGCTGCCAACTACTGAACATAAAAGACAAAAACTTCTTGACAAGACTATGATTGAAATCAATGAAATACGCCTTGCAGGGTATGAGAAACAAGTGTTAAGAATATTCGATTTTACGGCATGGGTCGAATCACAATTACGAAAAATACCCTTGTCAGATGTCCTTAGTATGCGGAAAAATACCTATGATAACGGTTAGCTTATCGTTAACCTTATTCGGCCTTAGGCTTCTTTGCACGAAGCTCAGCCAGTTTTTTCTTGCCATAGGTAAGACGGATGATCAGGATAAACAAAACAGGGATGATGAAAACGCCTAACGAGGTGGCAGCGAGCATTCCGCCAAGCACCGACCAGCCGATGGTCTGCCGTCCAACGGCACCTGCCCCGGTAGCGAGAACAAGGGGAGATACTCCAAAGATGAATGCAAAGGAAGTCATCAGGATAGGGCGCAGCCTCAGACGAACCGCTTCGATGGTAGCCGCAACAATCTCAATCCCCTGGTCAACACGTTCCTTGGCAAATTCTACAATAAGAATAGAGTTTTTGGCCGCAAGACCGATCAGAGTGATCAGTCCAATTTGGGCATAGACATTATTTGACAGGTTAGGGAGGAGTGTTAAAGCCAAAATGGCCCCAAACGCTGCCAGGGGAACACCAAGGAGTATCGTAAATGGGACTGTCCAGCTTTCATAAAGCGCGGAAAGAAACAGAAATACAAATAACAAGGATAAGATAAAGATATAGGTTGAAGTGTTGCCTGCCTTCACCTCCTCACGGCTCAAGCCGGAGAATTCATAGCCATATCCTTTGGGCAGCACCTGTTCGGCAGTTTCCTGCAAAGCCTTGAGTGCCTGGCCAGAGCTATAGCCTGTTTTGGCATTACCAACAAATTCAGCCATGCGGTAAAGGTTATAATGGGTTAGCATTGAGGCATTTTCACTGACTTTATAACTCATTACAGCGCTCAGGGGCAACATGTTCCCCTGGTAATTACGGACATAATATTTATCCATCGCCACAATATCATTTCGAAACAGCGTATCAGCCTGGACGATTACGTGAAATTCCCGGTTGTAAATCGTGAAGTCATTGATATAGGAGCTGCCGAGATAGGTTTGGATCGTATTAAAGACTTCAGCAATACTGACCCCCATTTTTTTACATTTCTCACGGTCAACAGTGAGCTGATACCCGGGTGTCCGGGCATTGAAGAAGGTGATGGCGCGGGCGATTTCAGGACGCTTGTTTATCGCAGCCATAAATGTGTTTACATTCTTTTCAAAGGTTTTTATATCATCATTACTTTCGCGTTGCTGGAGTTCAAAGGTAAAACCGCCTGTTGCACCAAGTCCGGGTATTGCAGGAGGAGGAATTACCACGATATTTGCCTCCTTGATAGCTGTAAATTTGGCCTGCATCTGGGCCATTATTCCGTTGAGCTGATCTTCCTTACTGGTACGTTCATCCCACGTTTTTAGCATACAAAATACTGTTCCTCCGTTACTCTTGGAGGCACCGGTTACCACGTTTAAACCCGCAATCGCAGAATAATGTTTGACCCCTTTAATCTGGCTCAGGATATCCATTAATTTATGCATCACCTCCACAGTGCGGTAGGTGGAGGATGCCTCTGGCAGTTCAAACGTGATATAGACGCGCCCTTCGTCCTCCAAGGGGATGAATCCTGTTGGTTTTTTAACCAGCATAATATAGGTTCCAAACATGATCGCAACCAGCAGGATAACAATATACCGGGAATGTTTAATGGCTGTTCTGACGTTTTTGGTGTAACCCTCTGTTCGCCGGGAAAACCATTCGTTAAAACGGAAAAAGAAGTAATTAAGACCTTTGGAAGATTTTGTGATATGATGTGGTTTCAGGAACAGCGAACATAAGGCAGGGGTTAGTGATAGGGCCACAAAGGCAGAGATAAGTACCGAAATGGCAATTGTAATGGCAAACTGCTGATACAACCGACCTACAATTCCGGGCAGAAATCCCGCGGGGACAAATACCGCTGCCAAAACAAGGGCTATGGCAACAACCGGACCCGAAATATCTGCCATAGCTTTGCGAGCAGCTTCCCGTGGCGATAGGTGCTGCTCCTCCATATATCGTCGCACCGCCTCAACCACAATGATCGCATCATCCACCACAATACCGATCGCCAGCACAAAACCGAAAAGGGTCAGCTTGTTAATCGTAAATCCCAAGGGGATAAAGAAAATGAAAGTACCGATGATTGATACAGGGATTGCCAGTACGGGAATAATTGTGGAGCGCCAGTCCTGAAGGAAAATAAATACGACCAGAACAACCAGAGCCAAAGCTTCGAGCAGTGTTTTAACTACTTCGCTGATCGACACTTTGACCACCGAAACCGATTCGAAAGGAACTAAATAAGCCACATCACTCGGAAAGGATTGGCTCAACTTGTCCATGACCTTGTAGATACCATTTGCAACATCAATGGCATTGCTCCCTGGAGTCTGATAGACGATCAGGTAAGACGAGGGACGCTTGTCAACAAATGCCCTTCCTGAATAGTTGAATTTACCCAGTTCCACCCTTCCCACATCTTTCAGATAAACGATGGAACCTTTTGCCGGATTAGAACGGACAACAATCCTGCTGAAATCATCTACACTGCTTAGTCTTCCATTAACCACTGCAGAGTACTCAAATGGCTGTCCGGCAGGTTGCGGTGAAGTTCCGATTGAGCCGGCAGCCACCTGCACATTCTGCTCCTGGATCGCACTTAAAACGTCGGAAGCAGACAATCCAAGACTAGCCATTTTATCAGGCCGAAGCCAGACCCGCATGCTGAATTCATCGGTCCGGGTATAGATATCGCCGACGCCCTTCACCCTCAAAAGTGCATCCCTGACAAATATATTCGTATAATTATCAAGAAATTGAATATTATGCGTCCCTTTCGGAGAATAGATAGCCACATTCAGGAGTCCGCTCGGATTTCGCCTCCGGACCGTGATTCCTAATCTCTTTACTTCGTCCGGCAGAATTGGGGTTGCAATATTAACCCGGTTCTGGACTTCAGTGGTTGCGTTGTCAACATTAGTTCCAATATCAAAATAGACATTCAATGATGAACGGCCATCATTAGTGCTGTTACTCTGGATAAAATCCATATTTGGAGCGCCGTTTACCTGGATCTCGATTGGCGTAGTTACGGTTTGCTCCACCGTTGTAGCGTCAGCCCCTGTAAATTGGCTTAGGACCTGTACGACCGGAGGAGTAATATCGGGATACTGGCTGACTGGCAGGTTAATTATAGACAATGTTCCAACGATGACCAGGACCAATGAAATGACAATGGCTGTGATGGGGCGTCTGATGAAGGTATCAGCTATCATACAATGAGATTCAATTTTGTTTCGGTTCCAAAGTTATTTAAGCCGGGACTTTTGTGATGGTTCGGTGGTAACCAATGAACCATCATGTAATTTTTGTATGCCATCAACAACGATACTTTCGCCACCCTCAAGCCCCTTTAAAACAATCACATTTGAAAGCACACGGGGACCAAGGGTGATCTTAACCTGACTTACTTTTTTGTCTTTCACAACAAAAAGAAAATATTCCCCGAGTTGCTCCAGAACCGCCTTAAATGGGATAAGCAATTGCTGACCCGAATTATCATTTAAAACCAGAACCTTGCAGCTCATTCCAGGTTTAAGCATTTTTTCGGAGTTTGCCACGGTTAGCCTCACCCTGATTGATCCGGTTTGCGGATCCACTGCCCTATCGATGACACTAATTTTTCCGGAATAAGGATATATGGCATTATTAGGAAGGGTAATCCGGAAAGTCGAATCATTATTTGAGATCAAGGAGTTGTCGAAATGTTGAAAACGGCCGAGCTCATTCTCTGCAATTTCAAAATCAACTCCAATAGGATTATCGGAAGATATAACATTCAGCAATGTCTGCCCCGGAGTTACCAGAGATCCCAGTTTTACATTCGAAAATCCAATTGTACCATCAAACGGTGCCTTGATTAAAGAATATTCAAAATCCATCCCGGCTTTTGTAAGCTCTGAATTTGCAGCATTTACCTGCTGTTTTGCGTTTTTAAGATCCGTCATCGCATGGTCAAGCAGCTGTTCTGCAATGGCATCCTGTTTCGCAAGATCGGTGTAACGGTTGGCATCGCGCTGAACCTTATCGAGGTTATCTTCGGCAATCTTCACATTTGACTGAGCCTCTTCGAAAGCTGCCTGGTATTTACGCCTATCGATCTCGTACAATTTTTCACCGGAATGAACCTCTTTTCCCTCCATAAAATAAATTCCTGTGATGACTCCGTTAACCTGTCCCCGAAGCTCCACTTCTTTTAAGGCAACTATATTTGCAGGATACGAATTGTAAAATACAGCTCTTTCCAGATGGACATTAGTAACCGATACAGGGATAGCAGAGTCTTCCGTCTTTTTATTTTCAGCATTTCCACCGCAGGAAACGAGCCCTGTAATCAGCGCAAAATATGTTATGGTACAAGATATTTTGGACATATTTTATGTATTTGAAAGTCAACAACCAATAAAGAATAATATTTTCAATAGGGTACTAATCGATTTTTATAATCCCCAACGCCTTTTCCAGGTCAACTTTACTGGAAAGAACCCGGAAAAGAATATTTAAATAATTGAGCTCGGCCGTACGCAAATCCGTTTCTGAAACGATTACTTCAAGATAGGCCTTAATCCCTTTGGTATATTGAAGCTTTACCGTATTGAAAATATTCCGGGCAAGAGAAATATTGTTTTTTGCAATTTTCAATTCATTAAGATTGCTTGTATACCCTGAAAGAGCCTGGGTATATTCAGTATTGATCAAACTTTTCAGGAAATCTATCCCAAGTTCGAGTCGATGGAACTGAAGCTTAGCCTTGTTCAGATTCTCTATCCGGTTCATTCCCTGAAAGAGAGGAAGGGTCAGTTTCAAACCGAACAGAGAAGTTGGATTGTTTTTATTAAACAAAGCTGAAAACTGGTCATTTGAATACGCCGAACTATTTTCGTAAAAAGCAGAAAAAGTGGGAAGAAATGACCAGTTATAATAACTGATTTGAGAATTCTGCAATTTAAGTTTTGTCTGTAAAAGCTGATATTCAATGCGTTTGCTATAATCCAAAAAGCTTGTTGTGTCGATCAAAATTTCGTTTTCATATTTGGAAGAGTCGAATGAAACTGTAAGTTGTTTTCCAGGGACTACCCCCATAAATTGCTTTAATACAGCGTACTTGGCTTTTAGTGATTCTTCGGTGGATCTTTTTTGAGCCTGCATATTGCTCAGGGATATTTCGGTACGCTGGTAATCAATTTTGTCTGTCAGACCATTCTTATAAAGGCTATACGCGTCCTTATAATTGCGCTGCAAACGAAGGATGTCTTCTGACAAGACATTTAGCTGCTCCTCGGTCAGTAACACATCGAAAAAAGCCTTAGTGACATCAACATAGATATTAATCTTCGAAATTACCGTGTTTTCTGAAGCCTGATTATGTTGTTCCCTGGAGGTTCGGGCAGCATAAAGCAAGTTATTGCTATACAACGTCTGACTGGCAGAAAAAACTCCTCCCGAAGTGTTGTTTGCATTAGCGGGGAACGGGATGGCCGAAGCGGATGGGTTAAGCAGATTCGGATAGGAGGCCTGTGGGACCTGAAAGTAATGTTGCATATTGGCATCAAATTCCAGTTGAGGATACCATCCCGATAAAGCAATTCGTATATCTCTGCGTGTAATTTCTTCATCAAGCAACGATTGCTTAATCAGGGAGTGATTTGTTAAAGCATAGGTTCTGCATTGTGACAAAGTAAGGCTAGATGGCAGAGTATCATGACCCGTTTGTGCAAATAAAAAACCGGAAACACCAAGAAAAAGGGATAATAAAAGACCCTTTCTGATTTTATTAAAGAAGTGTTCGTTTGCAAGCATGATAGAAATAAATTGCTCTACCTAAATCTGGTTTAATAAGCCGCAAATATAACCTTATATCAGCAGATATAATCTGGTTTGACTATTAAATATAGCTGAAAAAATAATCGATTTTTTTATAAGAAAACCTTATAAAAATTTGAATTACATTTGCCGTAATTTAAAAAAAATCGGGAATATATTTAAATAGTCCGGACTCGCACTTGTGATTCCAATTATATTGAATTTATCAATAGCATATGAAGATTTTAAATTTCATTCAGACATTCATTTTTTTGCCTTTACTCATTTCCTGTACACTGAACAATAAAGAGCAAAGACTACAGGAGAAGCCCCCGGTTTTTGTCGATGTGATAATTGCCGGAAATGAAGATTTTGCAAGCAATATTGAGGTCAATGGAACAGTTCTCTCCAATGAACTGGTAGACCTGCATCCTGAAGTGAGTGGACGTCTTATTTATTTGAATGTACCTGACGGGGGAATAGTATCTCAAGGAACCATATTGGCTCAGATTAATGACGCTGATTTGCAGGCTCAGAGAGAACAGTATAAATCCCAGCTTGATTTGGCCATCAAAACTGAAAAGCGTCTAAGTGAATTACTTAGGGTGAATGGTGTAAATCAGGCAGATTATGATGTAGCAGTAAATCAGGTGAGTACCTTGGAGGCCAATCTTAAGTATGTGGATGCTCAACTGGATAAGACGGTAATCAAAGCCCCTTTTTCGGGTCAGCTGGGTTTACGGCTGGTTAGTCCCGGAGCCTATGTTACTCCACAGACTATCCTTGGAACCTTAGGGCAAACGGACAAAGTGAAGATTGATTTTTCAGTTCCGGAATCCTATTCCTCATTAATCAGAAAAGGGAATAAAGTAAAGGTTCAAACGAACGATTCGAAGGATAGTCTGACCGCAACAATTACAGCAATAGATCCTCAGATCAATTCTGTTACCAGAAATATCAAAGCCAGAGCCTTTTTGGATAGCGGGAATATTCTTCCTGGGGCCTTTGTAAAAGTGTTGCTTGACAAAAAAAGAAAGGCTATGATCGTGCCTACAAATTCGATTATTCCTGAAGCATATCTGAGTCAGGTTGTTGTGGTTAAAAATGGCAAGGCAGTTTTTAAAACAGTGGAAACCAATCTTCGAAATGCAACTGTTATTGAAATAATGAAAGGTTTAGAACCGGGAGACAGCATTGTTGTAAGCGGAATGCTCTATGTTCGTCCCAATGCCAAAGTTAAGATTAAACGGGTAAGGACCCTAAAAGAGCTCATTTAAATCAACCCGTTTTAAACCTCATTGAACTGATACCGTGAATATTTCAGAATTATCACTAAAAAGACCTGTACTTGCCACTGTAATGAGCCTGGGACTAATCCTGTTTGGGGTTATCGGATTCAAATTTTTGGGAATCAGGGATTATCCGGCAATTGATCCTCCTGTAATTACAGTAAGCACCTCTTATGCCGGAGCAAATTCGGATATTATAGAGAGCCAGATTACCGAACCCCTTGAGAAATCGATTAATGGCATTCCGGGCATCCGGACAATCACCTCATCGAGTGTGATCGGTAGTAGCTATATTACGGTTGAATTTACATTAAGTACCAATCTTGAAGCTGCAGCCAACGATGTTCGCGACAAAGTTAGCCAGGCTGTACGCAATCTTCCACAAGATATTGATGCTCCTCCGGTGGTCACAAAAGCGGACGCAAACAGTGATTTTATTATCCTGGTAGCTCTTCAAAGCAAGAGTAAGGGATTATTGGAACTCAGTGACTATGCCGAAAATGTTTTGCAGAATAAGTTTCAGACAATACCTGAAGTAAGCGGGGTAAATATCATAGGACAGAAAAGACCTGCAATGCGCTTGTGGATTGACCCCGACAAACTGAATGCATACAATATCAATTTCAATGATGTCGAAACGGTCCTGAATAAGGAGAATGTAGAAGTTCCTTCGGGAAAAATTTATGGAGATAATACCGAATTAACTATTCGTGCATTAGGGAGGCTTACCACCGAAAAGGATTTCAGGGATCTGATCATCCGTGAAGATAATACCGGGATTGTTAGGTTGGGTGACTTGGCAAAAGTTGAGATAGGACCTGAGAATTACGAGACAAGCTGGAAATTAAACGGGGTCTATGCCGTTGGACTTGCAATAACACCTCAGCCGGGTGCCAATTACATTAATATTTCGGATGAATTTAACCGGCGCCTTGATGAAATTAAAAAATCGCAAAAAGGGGATATTCAATTTATAACGACGATAGATAATACGATCAATGTCCGGAAATCGTTAACTGAGGTAAAAGAGACCTTGCTGATTGCCTTTCTATTGGTTATTCTGGTCATCTTTGCCTTCTTCAGAAATTGGCTGATCGCCATCAGACCACTTATTGATATTCCGATCTCGCTGGTTGCCACATTCTTTGTAATGTATCTGGCCGGATTTTCAATCAATATCTTATCATTGCTGGGAATTATACTTGCTACTGGTCTGGTGGTGGACGATGGTATAGTTGTTACAGAGAACATTTTCAGAAAATTTGAGAATGGGATGCATATCCGGAAAGCTGCACTTGAAGGGAGTATTGAGATCTTCTTTGCAGTAATCTCAACTTCTTTGACTCTGGCTATCGTCTTTTTACCTGTCTTGTTTTTACAGGGTTTTGTTGGAAGCCTTTTCCGGGAATTTGCTGTAGTGGTTGCAGCTGCAGTGTTAATCTCTGCTTTTGTCTCACTGACGATCACCCCGGTACTAAATGTCTTATTGAACAGGCCTCAGGCCCAACATGGCTGGTTATACAGAAAAACAGAGCCATTTTTCACCGGGATGGAAAAGNTATATAAAAGAACGCTCCANCAATTTGTAAAACGAAGAGAAATCGCCTGGTATATTGTGGGAGCTTGCCTCTTTATTATTTTTTTTATAGGAAGGAACCTTCAAAGTGAATTGGCTCCGCTTGAAGACAAAGGGATGATCCGTTTTCAGTTGAATGCAGTGGAGGGTACAAGTTACAAATTCATGATGGAATCGGGCACAGAGTTTTCAAATTTTTTGATCGACTCATTTCCTGAAAGGTCTTTCTCATTTCTCTCGGTCCCCGGCTTCGGAGGTAGCGGCGGGATGAATGCAGCAAGCGGCCGTCTTGCATTGGTTCCATCTTCAGAGCGAAAAAGATCACAAAGTGAAATTGTTAAGGATTTAACAAAAAGAGTCCCGCAGTTTAACAATCTGCGTATTTTCCCGGTAGAAGAGCAGACCATTGCCGTTGGATTGAGTTCAAGAGGTGCTTTGCCCGTTCAATTTGTTATCCAAAATCTGATTTTGAAAAATTAAAAACAGTTATCCCCAAATTCCTGGATGCAACCCGAAATGATAAGACCTTCCAAAATGTGGATGTAAATTTAAAATTCAACAAACCGGAAGTTGATATCCTGATTAACCGGATTAAAGCAAGAAATTTAGGGCTTACTGTAACCGATATCTCGGCTGTTCTCGAAAGTGCGTTCAGCGGACGCAGGCTTGCCTATTTCATTATGAACGGCCGTCAGTACCAGGTAATCAGTCAGGTAGGTCTGCCGGAAAGACAGGCGCCTACCGATATTACCAAGTTGTATGTTCGTAATAATCTCGGAAATAATATCGCTTTATCTGAAGTATTGGATATGTCACCTTATGCCAATCCTCCCTCCTTATACCATTTTAACCGGTACAAATCGGCTACATTCTCCGCCTCCCTGGGTGATGGGAAGACCATTGGGGATGGAGTAATCGCCATGCAAAAAATCAGTGAAAAACTGCTGGATGAGAGTTTCCAGACATCATTAAGTGGTCCTTCGCGCGATTACGCAGAGAGCTCTTCGAACGTGGGGTTTGCATTTATCCTCGCACTCCTGCTGATTTATCTGGTCCTGGCGGCACAGTTTGAAAGTTTCAAGGATCCGTTTATTATTATGCTTACTGTACCTTTAGCGATTGCCGGAGCCATTTTAAGCCTTTGGATATTCAGGCAAACCCTAAATATCTTTTCAGAAATCGGGATGATAACTCTGATCGGATTGGTTACAAAAAACGGGATCCTGATTGTCGAATTTGCCAATAAGAAGCGGGCACTTGGATTATCGAAGTATGAGGCAGTTGTGGAAGCAGCCACTCAACGTTTACGTCCAATATTGATGACCAGTCTGGCCACCTCTCTTGGAGCTTTACCAATTGCCCTCAGCCTTGGGGATGCCGCTTCGAGCCGTGTTCCACTGGGCGTTGTCATAGTTGGTGGAATCCTGTTCTCCCTTATCCTTACTTTATTCGTAATTCCTGCTATTTACACGTTTGTTTCAGGACGGCATAAGAGCCAGGAAGAAATTGATAATCAGTTTAAATAACCCAAAATGAAACTGTTCTGTTCGTTCATGATCCTGATTTTGCCATTTATTGCTGCTGGTCAGACTTCCATCACCCTGAAGAGTGCCATCGATACGACCCTGAAAAATAATTTTGATATTCAGATTGCTTCCAGCAATGTTAAGATCAATACAATCAATAATACAGCCGGTATGGCAGGGGCACTACCTGCTGTCAACGGGAGTTTAACCGATAACGAGTCTGCCACTACCATTCTTCAGAAATTAAACAGTGGCTCCGAGATTCAGAGTAACAGCGCCACGGGAAATACCCTGACTTCAAGTTTAACAGCCGGGGTATTACTTTTTAACGGATTTAGGGTATATGCTACGCGCGAGCGACTTCGTGACCTTCAAAAACAAAGCGAACTGCAATTAAACCTCCAGATTCAGAACAGTATTGCCGCCGTAATGGCCAAATACTATGATGTTGTCAGGCAACAGGGCTATTTGAAGATCATGCAAACCTCATTAGATGTATCGCAGAAGAAACTGGAAATAGTTTCTGACAGGAAGCGGGTGGGCATGGCCAATGATGCCGATTATTTACAGGCTTTAATCGATGTGAATACGATGACCCAGAACCTCAAAAGCCAGCAACTGGTTGTTGACCAGACAAAAACGCAGCTTCTTCAACTGATGAGCATTAAGAATTATTACCCTTTTACAGTGAAAGACAGTATTGTGGTGGATAAATCGATCGAACTCAATTCGGTTCTCGGATACCTGAACCGAAACCCACAATATCTCTCCTCAGAACAGCAGGTCAGAATAAATGAACAGGTTGTTAAGGAGGTCTCCACCTTACGTTCTCCTTCCCTGCGCCTTAACACCGGGCTCAATTACAATCGGAGCCAAAGCACCGCTGGCCTGACCCTTATTAATCAAAATTTAGGTCCTTATGCCGGGGTGACGGTTCAGGTTCCGATATACAATGGCAATTCGTATAAAATTCAGAAGGAAACAGCGGTGTTTAATGTCGATATTGCAAAATTACAAATGGAAAGTCTGCTGAACAGCCTTATTGCAGGAGCTGTTACAACCTTTCAGGCATACAGCTCTTCGCTTCAACAATTGGATTCTCAGCTGAATTCGGTACAATTATCGGCTAAACTGATTAATGTTGTACTCCGGCAATTCAAGGTAAATCAGGCAACTATCCTGGATGTTAAAGCCGCTCAGGCAAGTTATGAGACTACAGGTTATCAATTGGTCAACCTCAATTATGCAGCCAAAATAGCTGAAATAGAATTGAAACGATTACGCTTTCAATTGGGCAATTGATCGGTTTATTCAGTTTCCTGTTTCCACTTATCCTGGTTAAAGCGACTGGTTAGGATGGTCAGTATCTCATTTGCCGACGATTCGATGGG
>TBL_comb47_HYPODRAFT_10000802_pt1 | contig 41417 bp, 36 predicted proteins | sample TroBogypolimnion_40_FD_10682 | JGI IMG/M metagenome (IMG submission 10682)
AGAGTCCTATGGCGCAACCTTGGGCAGTGATTGCTGGCAATACCCTGTCAGCCCTTATCGGAATTAGCTGTTTTCACCTCATTGGCGAGCCATTGCTAGCTTTACCGGCTGCGGCTGCTCTATCCATCTTAGGAATGTTTATTCTCCGCTGCCTGCATCCCCCTGCAGCTGCAGTGGCCCTCATTGCGGTATTGGGGCATATTGCTCATTACCGTTATGCCATTTTTCCAGTAATGGTTGATTCAGTCTTATTAGTCTTGGCTGGAGCGGCTTATAGCAATCTCACTGGTAAACGTTACCCCAATAGACCGGGCAAATAAAAGGGGGCAAAAGCCCCTTAAGTGCAAATAAATCATAGATTTATTTGATTCGACCAGCTGCGATAGAGGCTTTGCAGTCCTTAATCCCATAGTTTTGGTACTTGCCTGCGTTTTCTTTGCGAATAGATTGGCCGCACTCAGTTAATGAGTTGCGAAGGTGAATCTTAGGAATAGTGCCTGTTGTCATGTTGACTCCTTATTTATTATTTTGAATACCTGCGCTTATAGCGTTTCCTATTGTGCGCCCTCATTATTTTATTCAATAATTGCAACTTTGAAGCAAGCTAAAGCCATTAAAATAAGCCCTACTCATATAAAAAGGCTTTTGTTAGACAAATGGCGTTAGTTATCCCAGTCATCCTTTGTGGAGGGTCCGGCACCAGACTTTGGCCTTTGTCGCGCTCTGGATTTCCTAAACAGTTTTTGGTTCTATCGGGTGATGGCTCTTCTCAAAGTCTATTTCAGCAGGCTGTAGAGCGCATTAACTCTGTTGGAAGCAATCAAAAAGTTGCAGGTGACAATATTGCTTTGGGCGAGACTCTTGTAGTCACCAATGAAGATCATCGATTTTTAGTTTTGGATCAGCTGCGTGAGCTGCCATCTATCAAAGCCACTTTAATACTGGAGCCGGCAGGACGTAATACCGCACCCGCTTTATGTATGGCCGCACTTTGTGCGCACCAATTGGCTAAAGAAAAATATCAGGATCAAGATCCTATTTTGGTCATTACTCCTGCTGATCAAACTATTCAGAATCCAGTAGCGTTTACTAAAGCACTGCAAGATTGCATTCAGTCTGTAGAGGGTGCAAAAAATTCAATTGCTATCTTGGGTATTACGCCAACAGCACCTGAAACAGGCTATGGGTATATTCAGCGCGCTGGCAGTAAGGATCAAAATGGCGCTTATGTAGTTGAGCGCTTTGTAGAGAAGCCTGATGCAAAAACTGCCCAAGAATATCTAGATAAGGGCTCCTACCTCTGGAATAGCGGAATGTTTGTATTAAGAGCCAGCACTTGGCTCGCTGCTTTAAAGGAATTTCGCCCTGATATCAGTCAGGCATCACAAATTGCTTGGCAGCAAAAAAAAGAAGATGCTTCTGGTGGCGTTGGCTTTATTCGGCCTGGTAAAGAAGAGTTTAAAAATATTCCTAGCGAATCGATTGACTATGCGGTGATTGAGAAATGCCCTCAATCCCATTTTCCAATCAAGATGGTTGAGTTAGATGCCGGTTGGAATGATCTTGGAGCATGGGATGCTGTATGGCAAGTGGGCCAGCAAGATAAAGATGGCAACGTGACTAGTGGTGATACTTTACTCACCAATTCAAAAAACTCATTGGTACATGCTAGCAGCAGACTTGTGAGTGTCGTTGGCGTAGAAAACCTGGTGATTGTTGAAACGGCTGATGCAGTATTGATTGCTGATAGAAACAATAGTCAAGACGTAAAAAATATCGTCACTAAATTAGAGGCTCAGGGTCGTGAGGAAAAGAATCTGCACCGCAAGGTCGCAAGACCTTGGGGTTGGTATGACAGCGTTGATGAGGGTGAGTTTTTTAAGGTCAAGCGGATTCAGGTAAAGCCAGGAGCAAGCCTATCCCTACAAATGCATCATCATCGAGCAGAGCATTGGGTTGTAGTAAAGGGTATTGCTGAAATTACTAATGGTGATCAAATCATCACACTCAACGAGAATCAGAGTACTTTTATCCCACAAGGACAAACCCATCGTTTAGCCAATCCAGGCACTGAACCACTAGAAATCATTGAAGTGCAGTCAGGAAGTTATCTAGGCGAGGACGATATTGTGCGTTTTGATGATACTTATGGGCGTAGCTAGTTGAAGATGTTCAACACATCTCTTTTTATGGTGAGCTAATCTGAAAGATTATCAAGATCCTTTTTGGATGGGATGGCTTCCAGAGTTTTTACGCACACGTTTACGTGGGCGTGAAGGGTTTCATAAAACCATTCATAACGGTAGTTGGTTGGTTTTGGATAAAGCTGTCCGAATATTGACCGGCATTATTGTTAGTGCATCAGTAGCACGCTATTTAGGCCCCAGTCAGTTCGGCGAGCTTGCATATGTCATTGCATGCCTAACATTTTTCTACGCTATCGCTACCTTAGGTGTTGAAAATATAGTGGTGCGCGATCTCGCTCAAGATCCTGATAAAGCTCCTGCAGTTTTAGGCACAACTATGTTGATGCGTTTTGTCGTGGGCATAATTTGCGCAATAACCGCCATTGGGCTATTAGTTTGGTCAGATGGACTTCATTCTGAGCCGGTATTGCTTGCATTGTTAGCCTGTGGCTTTTTGATTTTTCAGGCTGCAGATGTAGTGGATTTATGGTTTCAGAGTCAAATTCAAAGTGGCTATTCGGTAAAAATTCGTCTGATCAATTATTTATTCTTTAGCGCATTAAAAGTAGTGCTGATCTTGACGCAATCACCTCTGGTTGCGTTTGCCTCAATTTATTCAATAGAGGCGGTTGCAACTGGTTTAAGTTTGGTTGGCACATATTATTGGACTTCAGTAAGGCAGATATTCGGAAGCTTTCACCAGAGAAAACTGCTGCTTGTAAAAATAACCTTAGTAGCTGATATGTTGAAAGAATCATGGCCTTTTATCCTAAGTGCATTAGCGGTAGCGATTTCAACCAGAATAGACATTGTTTTGATTAAACAGTTTCTAGGCGGGGAATCTGTGGGCATTTACACCACAGCACAGACTCTAGTAACAGTGGGCACAATTTTGCCTACCATCTTATTTTCAAGCGTATTACCTACTTTGAGCCGTTTTAAGGCAACAGACCATCGGCGATTTATAGAGTCACTCCAAAAGCTTTATCAGGTTGCCGTAATTTGGGGAATGGTATCAAGTGCCGCAATATTTATCTTTGCTGATTGGGTTGTAGTGTTAATTTATGGATCGGCATATCAGGAGGCGGGCTTAATATTAAAAGTTCTCTCATTAGCTAATATATTTACTTCGCTTGGGGTGGTTCAAGCCCAATGGTTGTTTTCAGAAAAAGGAAATCGAATTTTATTTATTCAGACCTTAGTTGCTGGATTGGGCGCTTTTGTTTTGAATTTAGTATTAATACCCATGTGGGGCCTAATAGGTGCAGCGCTTGCATATGTAGTAGTTCAGATAGTTGCCTTGTTTTTAATTAATTTTGTTTTGCAAAAAGAAATATTTAAAATGCAATTAAGGGCATTTTATGTGTGGCGCACTTTGCGTTATTTTCATCAATAAGTATGGTAACTAAAAGACATAAAGACTTTATATGGTTACATTCTTAACTGCGTTTATCACTAGCTTTCTAGTGGCTTTACTCATCTTGAGATTTGCGCACTTACATCAGCGCTACAGTGCAGACCATGATTTGCAAGGCGTGCAAAAATTCCACGCTAAAGCGGTCCCAAGAATTGGTGGTGTTGCTATTTTCTTGGGTATTTGCGCAGGCTTGCTCACTCGTTTTTGGGTTGATACCTTCGTTCTTAAAGTAGCTTTACTCGTATTACTTTCTTCATTGCCTGCTTTTGCTTCAGGATTGATTGAGGACTTTACAAAAGTAGTTAGCGTCAAGGCTCGCCTTTTAGCTACCTTTGCATCAGCTGCTCTAGCAGGTTATCTATTGGATGCTTGGCTGGTAGATGTCCAGTTTATTGGTTTGGATTACCTGCTTGCTATTCCCGCCATTTCAATTTTGTTTACCTGTTTGGCTGTTGCTGGAGTAAGTAATGCTTTTAATATCATCGATGGCTATAACGGCCTTTTAAGCGTGGTATCGCTGATTATCTTATTTGCGATTGCCTATGTTTCTTTTCAGGTTCATGACTTTGTATTGATGGCTTGTGCTTTTGCAGCTATGGGTGCAATTGTTGGCTTCTTGATTTGGAATTACCCAAGGGGATTAATTTTTCTTGGTGATGGAGGCGCCTACCTCTTAGGATTTTGGGTGGCTGAGCTCTGTATTTTGCTGGTGACACGCAATCCGCAGGTTTCTAAGTGGTTCCCTGTTTTGGTATGTTTTTATCCCATCTTTGAAACCCTTTTTACTATTTACCGACGTGTCTTTCTTCAGAAAGCTAATGCTGGTCTTCCTGACGCTGCACATCTTCATCAAGTGATTTATCGCAGAGTGGTAAGGTGGGCAATTGGTACCCAGGATGAGGTGCTGTTAACTCAGCGAAATTCTCTCACTTCACCCTATTTATGGGTCTTATGTGGCATGGCCGCAGTCCCTGCCATGCTTTTTTGGGACAACAAGGTTGTTCTACAGTTATTTATTGCACTATTCGCCATCACTTATGTTTGGCTTTATTGGTCAATTGTGCGCTTTAAAATACCTAAGTGGTTCGTGATTAATAAAAAGTAGTTAATCTTAGGGTAAATAACTGAATTTAATTCTAATTAATGGCGCAGCTCATGAATTACCGCCTATAGCTAACTATAATAACTAGTTATAGAATTTTTAATAAAAAGACGTTATTAGCAATATTTATATATGAATCAGTCAATCAAAGAAGATCAAATAATATATTCAGCTAAATCTGCTGAAGTCATTAATATGCAACCAAGGGTTGCTATTCTTCTTTGCACCTACAACGGTCAAGAGTTTTTGCAAGAGCAATTAGATTCTTTTGTAGTTCAAACCCATGCAAATTGGGTTTTGTATGTTTCTGATGATGGCTCGACGGATAACACTTTACAAATTATTGAAAACTTTGCAAAAAGGGTTGGCGAGGAAAGAGTTATTCTTTTCAAAGGTCCAAGAAAAGGATTTGCCGCAAATTTTCTCTCATTAATACATCATGATGAAATTAAGGCAGATTACTTTTCATTTTCAGACCAGGATGATGTTTGGTTGCCAGAAAAGTTAGAAGTTTCCTTGAATTGGTTAAAGCAGCAACCCGAAAACATCCCTGCTTTGTATTGCTCTCGTACTATCTTGATTGATGCTAAGGGGAGGGCGTTTGGGCAATCTGATCTTTTTTTAAAGCCACCAAGTTTTGCAAATGCCTTGGTCCAAAGTATTGGTGGTGGTAATACTATGATTCTCAATCGTGCTGCACGTAATTTAGTAAGTGCTCATAGTCCAGAGGATGGGATTGTCTCTCATGATTGGTGGGTCTATATTGTAGTTAGCGGAAATGAGGGTGCTATTAAATACGACCCAAAGAGCTATGTGTTATACCGTCAGCATGGCGATAATTTAGTGGGCATGAATGGCACATGGATGGCGCGAATTAGGAGGATGATTCTTCTTTTCCAGGGGCGATTTAGGAGTTGGAATGAGAAGAATATTACATTGATCTTATCTAATATTGGTTTCTTATCAAGAGCAAGTCTTTATACATTCGATCATTTTTGTGAAATGAGGAGCGGAGTTAGTAGTATTTCAAGAATCAATTTGCTTAAGAACTCATCAATCTATAGACAGACACTTTTGGGTAATGTTGGATTGATAGTAGCAGTTTGGTTTAATAAGATATAGTTATATTTGAAAAAATGATTTATTAATACTTTTTTCATTTTATTTCTTATGATTAATATCTTGTCAGTCATCCATTGTGGGGGTCCGATACTAGCCCTTGGCTCTTATCGAAAGACTCGCTGCGGAGCATTTAGTTTGCTCTTGGCAGCATTAATAAAGAAGCTCTAATGACTAATTTCTCAGTAACGCCACTACAAATGATCTCTTCTTTCTGGGTTAATCGCAGGCTAATTAAAACGCTTATAAAGCGGGAGGTACTGGGGCGTTATCGCGGGTCAGTTATGGGAATTGTTTGGTCCCTCTTCAACCCAGTTTTTATGCTTACAATTTATACCTTTGTTTTTAGCGTCGTGTTCAAAGCTCGGTGGCATGATGGGTCTGATTCTAAAATTGAGTTTGCCCTAGTACTTTTTGCCGGATTAATTATTTTCAATCTTTTTTCAGAGTGCATTAACCAAGCTCCTGTAATAATTGTGGCTAATGTGAACTATGTTAAGAAAGTAATATTTCCATTGGAAATATTACCATTTGTCTCTCTTGGCTCCGCCCTGTTTCACGCGCTTGTTAGTTTGGTGGTCTGGATGGCGACATACATTCTGTTTTTTGGTGTCCCTCCCTTAACCGTTATTCTTTTGCCCTTAGTATTGTTACCATTATTATTTTTAATTTTAGGGGTATCCTGGGTATTGGCATCTCTGGGGGTTTATTTACGTGATGTATCCCAGTTAACTGGTATGGCAATGACTGTTTTGATGTTTCTTTCGCCGATTTTCTATCCTATTTCTGCATTGCCAGAGGGCTATCGAGCCTTCTTGGAATTTAATCCAATTGCGCCAGCTATTAATCAGTTGCGCGATGTGCTTTATTGGGGTCAAGTTCCCCGCATAACGGTATTCATTACTTACCTTTTAATATCTATATTTGTTTCTTGCATTGGTTTTATGTGGTTTCAAAAAACTCGATCGGGGTTTGCTGATGTCCTCTGAAATTGCTATCACCGTTCAAAATCTTTGTAAGCATTATCAAATTTATGCACAACCCAAGGATCGACTTAAGCAATTTCTTCTCCCCAGATTACAGAAAATTCTAGGAAAACGACAAACCAAATTCTACAAAGAGTTTAAAGCTATTGATGATATTTCCTTTGAGGTAAGAAAAGGAGAGACAGTTGGAATTATTGGTCGCAATGGAAGCGGTAAGTCTACCCTGCTACAAATGATTTGCGGGACGATTACCCCCACTAGTGGGCATATCGAAACTCGCGGTCGTATTGCAGCCTTGCTAGAATTAGGAAGTGGCTTTAATCCGGAGTTTACTGGGAGAGAAAATGTTTATCTAAATGCATCAATCTTAGGATTAACTGAGAAAGAAATTGATGCTTCGTATCAGAAAATCTTAGATTTTGCTGATATTGGAGATTTTATCAATCAACCAACCAAAACTTATTCAAGTGGAATGATGGTTCGATTGGCATTTTCTGTTATTGCGCATGTAAATGCTGATATTTTAGTAATTGATGAAGCATTAGCTGTTGGAGATGCGTTTTTTACTCAGAAGTGCATGCGTTTTTTACGTAATTTTATGGAAACAGGAACAATTTTTTTCGTAAGCCATGACACTAACGCAATACGCAGCCTGTGTAATCGCGCTATCTGGATTGATAAAGGGGTGTTAATCGAAGAGGGGCGACCTAAAGAGCTTTGCGAGCATTATCTTGAAGAGTTTTTCAAGTCCCAACAGACTCATTTAGAGGAAAAAAAACAAACAAACTTCAGCGCAATTGATGAAAGTCAGATTCTAGATTATTTGGACCAACGAAATCAATTTATTAATAATTCTAATTTACGTAATGATTTAAAAATTTTTAGATTTAATCCCAGTGCCGCTTCTCTTGGTACTGGCGATGCTATTATTTCTTCCGTTAAATTACTGGATGAAAGTTCCAACCCTCTTTCTTGGGTTGTTGGGGGGGAGTTGGTGGCTCTTGAAGTTGTTGTAAGTATTAAAAAATCGATTTCCTCTCCAATTGTGGGATTTTTTATAAAAGATCGTCTCGGACAGAATTTGTTCGGAGATAACACTTTTTTGGAGTATATAGATCAGCCCCTGCATGTCAATTCTGGTCAGGTGCTGATAGCTAGCTTTGGGTTCAGAATGCCGAGGCTACCCGCTGGAGAGTACTCTATAACGATAGCGGTTGCTGAGGGTAATCAAAGTCAACACGTGCATCATCATTGGATTCATGATGCAATGTTTTTTGTTTCAGAGTCCAGTAGTGATGTAAGTGGATTGGTAGGGATTCCAATGCATGAAATAAAGATGAGGATAGGGCTCAATGCATAGCTTATTTAAGTTAATTTCGTTTAATCCAGACTCCCTTGAGGAGCCTGGCGCATGGGTTGGGCACCTACCTTTTGCTTATTGGATCGTAAAAGTTCAGCGCCCAAAAGTGCTTGTAGAGCTAGGGACTCATTCCGGGAATTCATATTTTTCTTTTTGTCAGGCTGTAAAAGACGAAGATATACAGACCAAATGTTTTGCTGTTGATACATGGGAGGGCGATCCTCACGCTGGAGAATATGATAATTCCATTTTTAAACAGGTCGAGCAGCATAATTTAGATCGTTATTCAAGTTTTTCTAAATTACTGCGAATGAGATTTGATGATGCAGTTAATCTCTTTGAAGAAAATTCAATCGATTTATTACATATAGATGGCTTGCATACCTACGAAGCTGTTAAGCACGATTTTGACACATGGTTGCCAAAGTTATCTCCCGATGCAATCGTACTTTTTCATGATACGCAAGTTAGGGAGAGAAATTTTGGAGTATGGAAATTATGGGAAGAATTAACAAGTCAGTACCCTATTAATATTGAGTTTACCCATTCGCATGGATTGGGTGTCTTGAGGGTAATTAAAGATAGAGGGGCTGATATTAAGCCTTGGGCTATTTCTACTTTTGACTCCATTTTCTTAACAAATTTTTTTGCTTCCCTTGGTTCGCGTTATAGCGAAATGCTAAGGCATAAAAGCGTAAATCAACAACTATTTCACCTTTCCCACGAATTAAATGAGAAAAACGCAGTACTACAAGACTTAACCCACGAATTAAATGAGAAAAACGCAGTACTACAAGACTTAACCCACGAATTAAATGAGAAAAACGCAGTACTACAAGACTTAACCCACGAATTAAATGAGAAAAACGCAGTACTACAGGACTTAGCTAAAAAAATTAACTCAATCTTGAGTAGCAATTCTTGGGTCCTAACAAAACCATTGCGTTATGCAAGACGTTTTTTTTTAAAAATTAAAATCCAATTATTTTTAAAAAAACTTAGTCGAAAAATTTATCAACATATCATCCATAGGGTGCCACTCTCTCCTCTTCATAAAAAAAAGATAAAAAATATTCTTTTTCGAGTCTCCCCATTCTTGTTTTCATCTTCCGAATCCTATAAGCATTGGAAAATCTTAAATCAAGATCCGAAAATATCTGAAGAGACTTTGGATATTTGGAAAAATATAAGTGGATTGGATGGTTACGTTCCTATTATCGATATACCGCTGCAAAAAAATATTGCAGTAAAAGCGATCTGTTTTTATTTGCCACAATTTCACCCCATAAAGGAGAATGACAGATGGTGGGGAAAGGGCTTTACGGAGTGGACGAATGTTAGGCCTGCAAAGACTTATTTCGACTCCCATTACCAACCTCATATACCCGGTGAACTTGGATACTATGATCTGCTTGATAAGACAGTCATGCAAAGGCAGATTGATCTTGCTAAGCTCTATGGGATCGGAGGTTTTTGTTTCTATTTTTATTGGTTCGGGGGCGTTAGATTACTTGAGGATCCTCTGAAATTGTTTCTAAACGACTCAACTTTAGACTTCCCCTTTTGTCTATGTTGGGCAAATGAAAATTGGACACGTAGGTGGGATGGGCTTGACAGGGAGGTATTAATTTCTCAGGCGCATTCGGATTGGGACGATATTGACTTTATCAGCTATATTTCTCAGTACCTAAAAGATGCTCGATACATTAGGATAGGCGGGAAGCCCCTTGTGTTGATATATCGCCCAAACCTTCTTCCATCGGCTATTGAAACTGTTAACAGATGGCGTATTTGGTGCAGAGAAAATGGTGTTGGTGAGATTTTTGTAGCTTGTACCCAGTCCTTTTCAAATGAATCGCCTGGGGAATTTGGTTGTGATGCTGCTGTTGAATTTCCTCCGAATAATGCTGGTATCGAAAGTAATCCTTCAAAAGTACGGGGCCTATCAAATTCATATCAGGGAAATATTTATGACATGCGTGAGGTTGTTGCGATTAATAAGGCCAAGAGTAAAAAAGACTTAGGCTACAAAATTTTTCGAGGCGTATGTCCATCATGGGACAATACGCCTCGAAGAAAGAATCTTAGCTCAATCTTCATTAACAGCAGCCCAAGTCTTTATCAGAATTGGCTTGAGTTTGCGGTTGCCGACACATTAAAAGCCTCAAATAATCAAGACGAAAACTTAATCTTTATTAATGCTTGGAATGAGTGGGCTGAGGGTGCTCATTTGGAGCCAGATTCAAAATATGGTTATGCATGGCTTCAGGCAACAAGAAATGCAATAACCGGGGAGTCTTACATACCGAGCGCGAAAAGAAAAATAGTAATTGTTTCTCATGATGCTCATCCACATGGGGCCCAGATGTTGGTATTAAATCTAGCGAGGGTTCTTAATAAGACGATGGGCTATGAGGTTGACCTGGTTTGCCTGGGCGGTGGAATTTTGATTGCCGAATATCAAAAATGGGCGACAGTCCATATATTGCCTACTGAGAATTCAAGCGAATCTAGCGCCAAAACTCTAGCTAAAAGTCTTTACGAAAAAGGTCATAGAGGTGCTGTTGTAAATACAACTGTATCAGGATTATTTTTGAAATCACTTGCTGAGAGTGGAATAAATTGTGTTGCTTTGATTCATGAATTAAAGGGAGTCATCGAACAATTTGAATTGACTTCTCAGGCAAAATCAATTGCGGATCATGCTACAAAGGTAATTTTCCCTTCAAATTTAGTTGCAACATCATTTAAGGCAGGCGTTGAAATCCCTGACGAAAGAATTATTATTCGCCCTCAAGGGCTTTATAAGAGATCTTCTGGTGCATTTAATAAGATTTCCGCAAAGGCGGAGCTTTCTAAAAGATATGGCATTCCTCTAGACGCAAAAATAGTCTTGGGTGTAGGCTACGCTGATTTTAGAAAAGGCATAGATCTTTTTATTAAAGTTGGGTTACTTTCTCTTAAGCAAAACTCTAAGATTTACTTTTTTTGGGTTGGGCACTGGGATGCTGTGATGCGCAGTAAGGTGGATGATATCTTGAAAGATAATTCTTACCTTCAAGACCATTTTATATTTCCAGGAATTCAATCTGAAACTGATATTTTTTATTCTGGCGCAGATGTTTATGCCCTAACTTCTCGAGAAGACCCTTTTCCTTCCGTAGTTCTTGAGGCTATGGAAATAGGATTACCAATTATTGGCTTTAAGAATGCCGGAGGATTTGAGGATCTTCTTGCTAGAGGGTGTGGAAAATTAGTTAATTATGAGAATGTTGAAGAATTTTCTACATGCCTACTTGAGTTACTGTCAAGTCCGAAGATCTGCGAAGTGATTGGTGCCATCGGTATGGAAATCATAGAAGAAAGTTTTAATTTTAATGACTATGTTTATGATTTGCTAGACTCACTAAAGCTTGGGCCTGACCGCATAAGTGTTGTAGTTCCAAACTACAACTACGGAAAATATCTAGAATCCAGACTTAAATCTATATTTTTGCAAGATTATCCAATCTTTGAGGTTATTTTCTTAGACGATAATTCGACAGATAATAGTTTAGATATTGCAAAGAAGGCGCTTTTAACCTCGGGGATCAGTTACAAGATCATCAAAAACGAAAGTAATTCTGGATCTGTTTTCAAACAGTGGTGGCGCGGCGTATCCAGTGCTAGAGGTAAGTATATTTGGATTGCTGAAGCTGACGACTCTTGTGCGCCTACTATGCTGTCTAAATTGCACTCGGGATTTTTATCTCCGGATGTTGCAATGTCATACTGCGATAGTCTTCAGATTGATGAGTATGATAATGTGATAAATAGCGATTATTCTGAATATCTTTCCCCAATTGATGAAGGCCATTGGAAAAGTTCTTTTGTAAATAAAGGAGTGGATGAGATTGAGAGATATTTGAGCATCAAAAATACGATTCCAAATGTCAGTGGAGTCTTATTCCGAGCTGATGCTTTAAAGAGTGTAATGGGAGAGTTTTTATCCGATATTTCTGGTTATAGAGTTGCGGGCGACTGGTTGGTCTATCTTAAAATCCTAGAGAAAGGCGATGTAGCTTTTACAGCATCTTCGCTTAATACACATAGAAGGCATTCTAGTAGTCAAACTGCATCTGGTTTTAGTTCGGAGCAAATACAAGAAATACAATCAATGCAAGATTATGTATCTAATAAATTTGAAGTTTCTCAGGTCAATAAAAATCATGCGAAGGCATATATCAAGTTGCTTGAAGATTTAAACGCTGATTGATAATTTATGAATCCAGGAAAAGTTCTCGTTGTGGGCGGAGCAGGGTACATCGGCTCTCATATGGTACATATGTTGTTGAGTCATAAATATGAAGTTGTTGTAATCGATGACCTTTCATCTGGGCACTGCGAGGCTGTGCCTAAGGATATTTTGATAAAAGGCGATGTTGGAGATGTGCGTCTTTTGGAATCCATCTTGTCTGATAATGAATTTGAGGCCGTGTTTCATTTCGCTTCGTTTATACAAGTTGGCGAATCAAACTTGAATCCTGCGAAGTACTACTCAAATAATATTGCTAATACAGTCTCATTATTGGCGGCAATGGTTAAATATAATATTAAAAAATTTATATTTTCATCTACTGCAGCTATATATGGTGACCCAAAATATATACCCATAGACGAGGTGCATCCGATTTCGCCAATAAACCCTTATGGACTCTCAAAAGCAATTATTGAACAATTGCTTCCTGATTATGACAGGGCATATGACATGAAGTATGTATGTCTACGTTACTTTAATGCTTCTGGAGCGCATCCTGATAGTAATTTAGGTGAGGCACATAATCCTGAGACTCATTTAATACCTCTTGCCCTTCGAGTTGCTATGGGTTTATCACCAGATTTTAAATTGTATGGCCAGGATTATGAGACCCATGATGGAACATGTATTAGGGATTACATACATGTATGGGATCTTTGCTATGCACATTTGCTAGCGTTAAATTATCTGAGATCCGGTAATGTATCTAATTACTTTAATTTGGGTAACGGGTCCGGGCATTCAGTTTTGGAGGTCTTGCAGGCGGTGGAGCGGGTTACGGATAAGAGGATTTTAGTGAAAAGCATGCCTCCTAGAGGTGGCGATCCATCTTGCTTGGTAGCCGACTCAACTAAAGCAAGAGAGATTCTGGGTTGGGCTCCCAGCAAGCCATCAATCGAGACGATTGTTCAAGATGCATTTCAATGGGAAGTAAATAAAAGGTTTTAATTTTCTTAAGAGGGGTTTTAAATGGATGATTTATGGTTTAAAAAAATTTGCGATAGCTATCGCGATGGGCATGGTACGCATAACGGCACCAGTATGCCAAAATTTCCCTCTGATCAGATTCAAATAAACACTACAGGACAGTGTGGGGAGGGCACTCTAAAAGAGGCTTTTGTGTTTTATCAAGACTGCATCAATCAGTTTTCCAAGTTAGGTAGACCCATTCGGGCCGATGATTCTTTGCTTGATTTTGGAGTGGGCTGGGGTAGGATTGCGAGATTTTTTATCAAAGACTTTAGTTTGGAAAAAATATATGGCATTGATGTAACAGATGAGTTTATAAAAATTTGCAGAGAAACATTTAATAGTGATAACTTTTATACAACAACCCCATTTCCACCGTCTCCAGAAATTGGAGTTAAATTTAATTATATTGTGGGGTATTCAGTTTTTTCGCACCTTTCAGAAAAGGCATGTTACGAGTGGATGAAAGAGTTTCACAAAATAACTGCGCCTGGAGCAGTACTTGCCCTTACAACAAGAGGTAGGCCTTTCTTTGATTATTGCAAGGGTTTACAGGCTACAAATCCAACTGGATATAGCCTTTCATTATCCAAAATGTTTGACAATTTTGATGAGGCCAAAAGTAGGTACGACAAAGGAGAGTTTGTTTTTTCAAATGCTGATGGAGTCACTGGTGGCGGTGCAATGACTCCAGAATTTTATGGAGAGACTTTTATACCGAAAAAGTATGCTGCGAGTGCTTATACCGAGTTCTTTGAGCTTGTAGAATTTGATTACGATGAATCCCGTCAATCTCATCCTATTATGTTCTTCAAAAGAAAGGATGCATAGTCGATGGAGAAAAATCTATGGACTGAGACCGTACCGTGGATTGACGCGCCTGACCTTGATATTGCGACAGCATTCAAGGATTGTGGCGATCTCCAAGAGAAGCTTTTAGAGTGGCGTGAGAGGGGCATTGTAGTATTTCAAGATGTTATTCCTCCAAATCTAATTGATGCACTTGTTCACGATGTTGAGTATTTGCTCAAACACTATAGAGATTTTGATTTATTGACTGAGGTGAATGCATTGATAAAGCCAATAAATCAATTTGAATATTCGGAGATATCTACAAGTAAGGTTAAATACAACAGTATTCATTCAATTTCGGGCGCTGCAATTTTGTTAAGCTTGAATAAAGTGATCTCTAGATTTTTACAAAAAATCTTTAATGGGCCATCATGTGTGATGCAATCACTAACCTTTTATAAGGGTAGTCAGCAGCCAATACATATTGACTACCCATATGTAAGAACGCAAACCAAGCTAGGACATCTTGCAGCTAGCTGGATTCCTTTGGAAGATATTCACCCTGATTCTGGACCGCTGGCATATTATCCTGGGTCGCATAAGGTTGAGGTTTCTGGATTTTTTGATTGGGGTAACCGCTCTATTTTGATGGAGAAAGACAGTGACAAAACTCCTCAAGAGTTTGCTGAGTATTTAAGCGGCAGAGTCAAGAAATTCAACATAAAACCTGAAATATTTGTGCCAAAGAAAGGTGATGTACTTATTTGGCATGGCAATTTAATGCATGAAGGGTCATTAATTAAAAATGATTTGTTGACACGTAAGTCTTATGTTACGCATTACACATCATTAGAAGCCTACCCTGAAGATTATAAAATCAATAATTCCGAAATTAACGATGGTGCCGTATATCAGAATGGAAGCTATTGTTTTGAATACCCCTGGGTTAGAGAGGCAAGGAAGTTGCCCAGTTGGAGCTTAGTGCCTTCTATTGACCGGATTTAGTTGGGCGCCAACTTTTTATAGTGATTAGAGAGATGGCTAAAAAATGATTAAAGACAGCCCAATGTCTGATAAGCGGCATCTCGCATCCATTGACTCTTTAAGGGGCGTGGCTGCTTTAATGGTTATTTTTTACCATCTAGCTTCATTCGCTCAGATCCCAATTCCGCCCATCTTTAGCTTTATCTCAACTCACTTTGGATTGGGAGTCCCATTATTTTTTGTACTGAGTGGGTTTGTTCTGTCTTGGGGATATAGCGAAAAGCTTAAGTTCGGATCTCAGGAAGTCATTAAGTTTTACGCTAGGAGATTTTTTAGAATTGCCCCTTTGTTTTACTTAGTATTAGTTTTTTGGCGGGGGGTAGGATGGCATCTATGGTCCTGGCCTATTTTGGATAACTGGCGAGAATTTATAGTTAACCTTACCTTTTTATTTGGCTTGGTCCCAGGAAGCCATGAGAGTCTTGTGATGGCGGGCTGGTCTATCGGCGTGGAAATGCTATTCTATTTTGTATTTCCAGTTTTGATTATCATCCTCTGTGACTACAGATTAACGGCAATCGGATTTCTATTGTCATGTATAGTCTCAAGCCTAGGTTACGATGCCTTAACAGAGGCTAAGCTAAATTCTTATGCTTACATGAATTTAGTAACTCAATTACCTTTTTTTATAGCTGGGATCCTAACATTTCAACTTTGGAAGAAAAATAATTTTTCTTCCAAAGAGCGTGGCATTTCATTATTTTTTATTGGTATTTTGATGGCCATTCTTGCCGTTAAAAGCCAGGCCATACAAAATTTAATACAGAAATTTAATTTTCTTGCCCTTGATAGAAATATTTGGGCCATAATTTTTTCAATAATTATTTATGCAAGCTGTACATCACGCATTACCTGGTTGACTAGAGGCCCCCTCCTATACATGGGGAAAATGAGTTATAGCATGTATTTATTGCATCCCATTGTCATTATCACAATGATTAAGTTGGGCATTATTAGCGCGCTGATTAACTATGGTATATGGACGGGGTTTATTCTTGGCTCACTCTTATCAATCTTACTAATTTGCGTTGTCAGTATTTTTACATACAGGTATGTTGAGAGGCCAGGTATCGCCTTAGGAAAAATGTTATCTAGCAATGCTTTTCTGCGTAACGAAAACGCCATATTTTCATTTCTACAGGGAAACGCTCTAATAAAACATTTCAAGGCTTTTTTTACTAAGTTTAGGCGCCACATATCTAGCGACTTAATAGTTAAGCTAACCACATTGCTTGTATTTTTGACCCTCACTTATGTTGCGTTGGATCATCTTTACCAGCCGCTAATCGATATTCATGCTTTTAGGCAGACTCAGACGGCTATAAGTTCATACTGGATGCTGAAAGAGCCCTTGTCTTTTTCTTATCAAACGCCAATCGCCGGATATCCATGGTCTATTCCATTTGAGTTTCCAATATACCAGTGGATTGTTGCAGGATTTAGCTTTTTATTTGGATTGGATCTTTCGGCCACAGGGCGATTGATAAGTTACTTATCCTTAGTTGTTTGTGCATGGCCTGCATATTTGATAACTAAAAAACTTGATTTACCAATAATAGTTAGTTGGATTTTTTGTAGTTTGTTGTGGAGCAGTCCCCTATATTTATACTGGGGAAGAGCTTTTATGATTGAAACGACAGCGCTTCTATTTACATTATGCTCACTTCCTTATGCAATTGAATTGACTAAAGGCAGTATTGGATTTAAGTCACTATTCTTTTTTATTGGCTTTTCAGTGCTTGGAATTTTACAAAAATCAACTACTGAAGGCCCTTTATTGCTATTTCTTGCCTTTTTGTTTCCTGCCATCTTTCTAAGAAATAAGTTCCTACTAAAGAGGGATGAATCCTTTTTAAGATTGTCAATTCAAATGCTTGCTGTAGCACTAATTTTAATTATCGGTTTATCCTGGGCTTATTATGCCGATATAGTCAAGAGAGAAAATTTATTTGGAAGTCAGCTTACTTCTGCGGCCATACAGCAGTGGAATTTTGGAACGATTTCTCAAAGGCTATCCTACGAAACATGGTCGAAAATTATTCTTGATAGAGTGGTTTTTATAAATTTGGCTGGATACTTTGGATTGGCATTGCTCATGCTTCCATATATATCGAGATTCAAAAAAACGGAACATCGATCTTATGTCACGGCATGCTTGATACTCTTTATATTGCCGCTATTGATTTTTATAAACTTACATTACATACATGAGTATTATCAAGTAAGCGCTGTAGCTTTTTTAATTGGCGGCATTGCGATTGTTATAGGGTCAGTTGCCCCAACTATGACCGCATCAAAATACATATCATCTATTTTGCTTATTACGTTTGTTGGAATAAACTTAAATAATTTTCAAAAAAATTATTGGCATATTATTTCTGACCCTATTGAAAAATCGGATCCTAGATCTCTGCAGGCCTATAAAGTAGGTAAATTCCTAAAGGATAGAACCCCGGTAAACTCGGGTATTGTGGTTTTTGGGCAAGATTACAGTTCAGAAATAGCGTATGTTGCAGAGAGAAAATCAATTACTGTTCCACCATGGTTTCAAGAGTATGCTGATTTATGGGTGAGCCCAGATAAATATCTGGGAGATTTAAACCTCTCTGCTATGGTCTTATGCTCTGACGATAATATATTTCCAAGTGCATCGGACTTTAGGAGGCGCTCGCAAAGTGAATCGGGGTGGCAACTGTATTTGCTGGATCATTGCAGCATTCTGCTTAAGATTGCAAAATAACTATATCCAATCTAGGGCTCTCAGAGTGCCGTGTGAGCTTGATCAAGATAGCGCCCTAATATCCCAAAAAACAATAGGGCCAATAAGATGCTCCATGAGAGGATGGTTAAAAATAGCTGTTAGCTAAATCGGCTATCCAATTTTATGAAACCCAATTAATATTTCCATGATGAAAGTATTAATTGGACTCTAATTTAGTGCAATTTGAATTTTTTTTACTAAAGAGTCCATCTCGGGCATCAATCCTATCCAGAGGGGTAATCGCACCAATCTATCTGCTAATGATGTGGTTGTCGGCAGCCGACCAAATGTTTTGCTGCAGATTAATCCCTTTGGAGAAGAGTGTAATGGTACGTAATGGAAGACAGAGTTAACCCCTAACTTTTTTAACGTATGAATAAACGTTGTTCGGTCTTCTAGATTATCCAATAGTAGGTAATACATATGCGCATTGTGTTTGCACTCAGATGGAATAATAGGTCGTCGGATTCTACGAATGTTCTCCGCATTTTTAAAGGCGTCATGGTACCTTTGCCAAATTGCAAGACGTTCTGAGGTTATGTGATCGGCCTCTTGCATTTGAGCCCATAAAAATGCGGCAACAACCTCTCCTGGAAGAAAGGAGGAGCCAATATCCGCCCAAGTATATTTATCAACTTGGCCGCGAAAGAATTGCGTACGGTTAGTCCCTTTTTCCCTAATAATTTCTGCCCTCGCTATTAAATCGGGATGATTGATGAGAAGGGCGCCCCCTTCTCCAGAGATAATATTTTTTGTTTCATGGAAAGAGTAGCATCCCAAGTGGCCAATCGAGCCAAGCGCTCTTCCCTTATATGTTGAGAGAATGCCCTGCGCTGCATCTTCAATGACTAGTAGATTATTTCGTTTTGCAATATCCATAATGACATCCATCTCACAAGCTACGCCAGCATAATGAACGGGTACTATTGCTTTTGTATTTGGCGTAATGGCCGCCTCAATTAATCTTTCATCAATGTTTAATGTGTCTGACCTTATATCTACGAATACTGGTGTGGCACCACGAAGCACAAATGCATTTGCAGTAGAGACAAAAGTGTATGAGGGCATAATTACTTCATCTCCTGGCTTTATGTTCGCAAGGATTGCGGCCATCTCGAGAGCGGCGGTACAGGAATGAGTGAGTAGTGCTTTGGCGCAGCCAGTTCTTTCTTCTAGCCAAGAGCTACACTGTGCCGTAAAGTAACCATCACCAGCAAGCTGAAGGCGTCTATGAGCTTCGCTAATATGATTAATTTCTTTGCCTGTTAAATACGGCTTGTTAAAAGGTATTGTAATTATATTCTCCACGACTTGATTGGAAGCTTTAGCTGTTTTTTTGTGAGGAAATTTGAAGGGTCAGTCTGCTTTGCTGAAGTGGTAGGGCACAAGCTGTATAAAAAGCAGGTTGTCATGGATTGAATTTTGGATTGAACAAAATTTAATTATCTCTTGATATTAGTTAAACGAATCTACTTCTAAATTTAGTCAAGGGAAGAAGAGTATTGTTTTCATCGTCTCTAATGTCTTCAATCAGTAGTAGGCCAGAACCGCAAACTACAATAGGAAGTCCATGTTCCTCAAAAATAACTTTGCCAGGAGTTCTGTTTTCTATATTAATATCCCCGAGATGTGATGCTTTATATATGCGAACTAATTTATCATTCAGGGTGGTTGATGCACTCAAGTATGGGGTTCCAAGGCAGCTGATAAAGTGCGAAATATTCTCAGCCGTATCTGACCAGTTAATCCGATAGTCATGCTTATCCCTCCACAAACTGTAGCTTGCATTACTTTCATCTTGTGGAAAAATTTCAGAATTGATTGTATTGCTTATCCATTTTGAGACCAATTCGATAGCCATAGTTGCGTAGATTTGAGATATACGCTTAATTTCATATTTTATATTTGTGGGGTATTCTACATCGATACAATGCTGAATGATGATATCCCCTCTATCGTAATCTTCCGAGCCGAGCAATGCTGTAACGCCAATAGTCTTTTCCCTGTTGATTAGGGCGTTAACAAGTGGAGAAAACCCCCTATATCTTGGGAGGAGAGAGTCATGAAAGATAACCAATTTTTCTTTTGCAACATCCCGTATCATCCATCTCCATCCTGCAGCCATATACAGGTCATAACCATCGGTTGGAATATTTGATTTATTGTGAAAATAGTAATCAATCTTATTTGCTTGACACCACTGTATTAGTCGCATGCTGTAATCATCTAGCACATTTTTATCTTCCCCGATTACGCAGGCTAATGTAACTTGGTTGCCATAGGAGCTTAAGGCCTTGACTACATTAAACCCTTTTTCGCCCAGAGAGAATATTAAAATTTTCATTTTTTATTGAATCTAGATAAGATTGCTAGGTGCGTTTAGATATGATCTCATTCCTATCGGTAGTGCGGCTAACAATATAGAGCGGCCTACCTTTTACCTCATCAAAGACTTTGCCAAGATAAATACCAATAATACCCAAGATAATAACAATAAGGCCACCAATAAAAAGTAAGGTCGCTATTAGACTGGTCCAGCCCCGCACTTCGACGCCATTTATAATTGCATGCCAGACAAGATTGATGCCGATACAAAATGAGGTAAAGGCCATCAAAAAACCTAGCTTTATTGAAACGCGCAATGGTTTGTCAGAATACGCAATGATCGTATCTAACGATAGCTTTAATAGTTTTGAAAAAGTGTAAGTTGATTCTCCATCCAGTCGAGCGGAGTGCTGGACCTGAATGCTTGTAGATTGGAAGCCCATCCACTGCATTAGGCCCCCAAAAAAGCGTAATTGTTCACGCATCTTACAAAAATTGTCGATAACCTTTCGAGAAATAATACGGAAGTTGCCACTATCTCCATCGTATTTAATGCCTGATAAGTAGCTAAAAATTCTGTAAAAGAGGTAGGAAAAAAATCTTTTTGATGCGGGGTCTTGCCGCTTGCCGCGAAGTGCTAACACCACATCAAAACCTTCTTGAGCTTTAGCATAAAGTCTAGGGATTTCTTCCGGCCTGTCCTGCAAGTCGCAGTCCATAATTACAGCCCATTTACCAACACAATTATCCAGTCCAGCCGTGATTCCAAAGTGCTGACCAAAATTTCGGCTAAACTGGAAACCTAAAACACGACAATCTTTTTTTGCTAATTGTTCAATTATTTCCCAAGAGCCATCCTCTCCACAGTCCTCTACAAGTAGTATTTCAAATTCTGGGGTAATTAGTTCAAGATTGATTTTCAAACGCTCATAAAGCTCATGAAGGCAATTTTTTGATTTGTATACGGGAATTACTACGGATATAACTGTAGAGCTCATGTTTTTTTAAATACCCCAAGAATAGATGTGCCCCAAGGAAATTTAATTAAATGCCCAAGAGGAGACTCTAGTGAAAAAACTGTGCTTAATAAGTTGTTAATGAGTGCTGGAGGAACCTTATGTTGCTTAATCATCAAATCTTTTCTTTGTTTTTTGGTCATACTGGATGAATTCACAATTAATCGACTGAGTAAATAAAGTGGACTGAGAAAAAACATAAAGTATCGCGAGTCACATAGAGTAAAGCCTGACTGCTTAGCAAGTCGTTCAAAGTCGCTTCTTTGATAACGCCGAAGATGTCTTGCTGCATCATCGTTGTAGGTCCAAAAGTGTTGAAAAGCAGGGGCTGTGATAAACAAGTAACCCCCTGGTTTGAGGGCGATGTACGCTTGTTGTAGAGCTCGTAAATCATCAGGAATGTGCTCAACTACGTCTAGCAAAAAAGCCACATCCCATTCCTTGTCCATATGTAGATCCATTAAATCAACTTGGTAGCGTTTTGTCATTGGAGGCAAAACTGATGCAGCAAGGGTTAGAGCTTGTATAGAAGAATCTGCTAGGGCCAACGGAAAAAAATCACCTTGGCGATGTTTATTTAAATAGTTTAACCAGCCTCCAACTCCACCACCAAGGTCAATTGCTGATAATGGCTGGCTATTAATAGTCAAATGTTGATTTAGTGAGCTGAGTAGAAATTTATGTCGACCTCGATACCAAAAATGACGGTGTTGCATATCACACAATGTGTCAAAAACGTCCTCTTCATATTCTTCCTCGCGGTGATTTAGCTCAAAAGGTGGAAGAATTATTTTCTCTAGGGGTGGGGGGTCAAAATTTTGGCACATGAAGTTGGTGGGTTTAATTATATTGCGGCAAAAAGTATTTGATTAAATTATGCCAAAATTGCCTTTAGCAGAACGTAACGCGTTAACCAAAAAATAATTTGGCGAGAAAAATTACTAAATAGAGAATGTTATAAAACAATTATTTTCATTTAAAATCTGAGTCCGCTAAAAAGAGCTGCATCCATTGGAATGCTGCATCGCCTTTAGGAAAATCTATCACTGTAGCCAGGGTGTATTTCTATCCAGATTTTCGCCCCAAGTCGATAATGCATTTTTTATTTTTTGCACTAAGATTCAAAAAGCTCAATAAAGGTACATCTGAGCTTACATCATTGATAAAATATATTCAAAATTGATGTCATCTTGGATTGCCAGAACTTTTTGGGTTCGCCCATAAAAAAGATAAGTTGAGTTATTCTCTTTAAATGCGGGCGCAACAAGCGATATTTTTTTGGTTTGCATTTTAAAAACTTTATTATCTTAAGTGGTGCAGTTCCTAGTATTATCCTAAAGCTGCGAAATTTCCTATAAAATAGACGTCTCTATAGCATTGCCTGTTGTCTGATTCCGATGTTCTCTAGTGGTTATTATTTGGTTATAACCAGTTATTAATTCTTATGCAATATATAAACCTTCTTTCAAAATTTCAAGTAAACAGGTATTTTTAGCCAATTAAATTAATTTACAATTATATGTGATGGAAAGAATGCAAAATTAAAATTTATCTAGAAATTAATTGAATTTATATTTAAATGAAAAATACATTTAACTTTTTTGCAAGAGCAAATTTTAATAATCCCATTATATTTGGATTTTCTGCCTTGTTTACATTTCTCCATTTCCTTTTTGAGGGGAGGATGGGTTTCACTCTTTGGGATGAAGGTTTTCTGTGGTACGGAGTCAAGGAGGTGGTGAATGGAGGCATTCCACTAAGAGATTTTAGTGCATACGATCCAGGAAGATATTACTGGTCTAGTTTTTTTGTATCAGCTCTCGGGGATGATGGAATAATGAATTTGAGATTTTCTAATGCGATATTAGAATTTCTAGCTTTTTATATTGCTCTGTCTGTAACATGCTTTAGTAAAAATAAATTATACATAGAGCAAATACTTTTAAATTGCGTGATTATTTTTTTATGGTTATTGATGCCATTTAAAGCTATTGATATAGCGTGCTGTATTGTTTTAATTGCTTCACTTGGTTTATTAATTGACCAACAAAAAAATTATCTATATTTCCTGTATGGTCTTCAGCTAGGTATAGTAGCTTTTTTTGGACGAAATCATGGACTTTATGGATTATTATCGATTTTAATGGGATTAATATGGATTTACCTTAATAAAAATAAAAAATTTGATTTAAAAAGGGCAATATTATTAATTATATCCGGATTAATTTTGGGATATTCCCCAATGTTTTTTATGATAATATTTATCAATGGATATTATAAGGAATTAATTGGCAGTATCATTTTTTTATTTAAAATAAAAGCAACAAATCTTGGGTTAGCGATTCCATGGCCACGGCTGATTGATATCTCTTTTGAAAATTTTGCTTCTAAATCCCGAGATGTGGTCATCGGGTTATTTTTTACCTGCCTTTTTATATTTCCAGTATTTGCGTTTTTGAGATTAGTAATTTCTAAAATTAAATGTAGAAAAATAAACCCATTTTTTGTTTCTTCTACGTTTATGTCATTGCAGTATCTCCACTATGCTATCTCTAGGGCAGATATTTGGCATCTGTCATTAGGAATTTACCCGGCCCTTATTGGAGCGCTAATTTATCTCAATGACTACTCTAGGCGAACTATTTTCATTTCTTTGTCTATTTTGTGTGGTCTGAGTTTGTGGGTTACCTTGCCTGAGCATCCATGGTGGTCTTGTAGATTCAACGACAACTGTAAAGAGGTTTATGTGGGTGCCGATAAGATGCTTGTTGATCCCATGACATATAGCGACATAGCACTTTTGAATGAATTAGTCTCGAAACATGTTGAGAAAAGTGACAACTTTATGGTTACACCATTTTTCCCTGGCGCATATCCGCTATTTAATAAGTCCTCGCCAATTTGGGAAATATATGCTTTTTATCCGAGAGACCTTGAATTTCAAAAAACTGAGATTCAGGGGATAAAGAATAAAAATCCTAAATTTATACTTATCAATGACATTGCAGTTGATTGGCGTGAAGATGTAAAGTTTCAAAATACGCATCCTATTACATATCAATATATCCTAGATAATTATCAGGAGCAGCCCAATCAGCCGCACCCCAACTATAAAGTCTTTATTCCTAAATGACGCTCTTGGTCCTCTCATCTTGATATTAAAATTTAACCTACATGGTTAACCAAAATAAAATTCCCAATCATCTCTTTTTAGGATAGTTTGCAAGTGTTTATTAGCTTAAGCCAAAATAATGACAATAAATAAAAAAATATTAATTCCAGGTGGTGCGGGACTTGTTGGTCAAAATCTTGTGGCGCGATTGGTCTCTAGGGGTTATACAAATATCGTAGTATTGGATAAGCATCTGAAGAATTTGCAAATCTTGCGTGAGGTTCAGCCAGCCGTTACAGTAGTTGATGCCGATATCTCAAGGCCTGGCGATTGGCAAAACTATTTTGATGGTGCTGATGTGGTAGTGATGCTGCAGGCCCAAATTGGCGGTCTTTTTTATGATGAGTTTGTTGCAAATAATGTAAGTTCAACTGGCTTAATTTTGGATTTAGTGAAGTCTAAAAAAATTCCTTACCTCGTACACATTAGTTCTTCAGTTGTTGAATCAGTGGCCGATGACTTCTACACAAGAAGCAAAATTGAGCAAGAGGAGCTAGTTTTAGCTAGTGGAATTGATTGCCCAATATTGCGGCCTACATTAATGTTTGGTTGGTTTGATAGAAAGCATCTTGGTTGGCTTTCTCGCCTTATGCAAAAAATTCCGGTGTTTCCTATTCCTGGGGATGGTTGCTTTATGCGTCAGCCTCTTTATGTTGGAGACTTTTGCGGCGTAATTATTAGTTGTATTGAAAATAAGATTCCGAGCGGCATTTTCAATATTTCTGGCCATGAAAAGATTGATTATATTGATATGATAAAAATTATCAAAAAAGCTACTCATGCAAAGGCAATTATCGTAAAAATTCCATATGGCCTTTTTTATGCCTTGCTTTGGATCTGGGCCCTCTTTGATAAAAATCCCCCATTTACCACCCAACAGTTACAAGCCTTAGTAGCTAAAGATGAATTTGAGGTGATTGATTGGCCAACAATTTTTGGTGTTCCTTGCACGCCTTTTGAAAAGGCTGTAGATGAAACATTCAATCATCCTATTTATAGCAAAGTGGTACTAGATTTTTAAGAGGGCGAGTCGTGAAAAAGAAAGTTGCTGTTTTAGGTGCTGGCCCTATGGGTTTGGCTGTAGCTTACCAATTGGCAAGAGATGGCCATCAACCCGTTGTCTATGAAGCTGATGACCGCATAGGAGGCATGACTGCTGCCTTTGACTTTTCTGGCCTATCCATAGAGCGCTACTACCATTTCCACTGTATTTCAGATCATGCTTTTCTCAAGGTGCTTGATGAGCTTGGCCTATCTCAAAAGATGCATTGGGTTCCTACAAGGATGGGGTATTGGTATCTCAACCAGCTTCAACCTTGGGGCAACCCTATCGCCTTGCTAAAGTTTAAGGGTTTAAGTTTTTTGGCAAAGTTTCGTTATGGCTTGCATGCATATTTATCTACAAAGCGTAATGACTGGAAGTTCTTGGATAAAGTAAATGCTGTGCAATGGATTAAGGGTGCTGTAGGTAGTGAGGCCTATGAAGTTCTTTGGCGTAAATTATTCGACTATAAGTTCTACGAATACGCTGACAATCTCTCTGCTGCCTGGATTTGGAGTCGCATACGCCGCATAGGGCGATCAAGATATAACCTGTTCAAAGAAAAGCTCGGGTATTTAGAGGGTGGTTCAGAAACCCTTCTTCAGGCTATGAGGTCTGACATAGAGAAGCGTGGGGGAAAAATTCTCCTATCCTCTCCAGTGCAGAAGGTGCATATTAGTAATGGCGCTGTAGCTGGCGTTGAGGTTGGTGGACAAGTGGAGCAATATGACAGAGTTATTAGTACCGTCCCTTTGCCATATATTCCAAGAATTTTGCCGGACCTTCCAAAAGACATATTGAAGCAATTCGAGGGCGTAACAAATATTGCCGTTGTATGTATTATTGCCAAACTTAAAAAACCACTTACGGAAAATTTCTGGCTTAACACTAATGATCCAGAAATGGATATTCCTGGCATTGTTGAGTATTCAAATCTGCGGCCATTAGATCATTCAATCGTCTACGTTCCGTTTTATATGCCTGGAGAACATCCTAAATTTTCGGATCCTGACGAGGTATTTTTGCAAAAAGTGCGCATATACTTCAAAAAAATTAACCCAGATATTTCTGATGATGATTTCTTGGATATTCGCGCTAGTCGTTATCGTTTTGCTCAGCCAATTGGTATTCCTGGTTATTTAGAGACGATTCCACCAGCTAAGCTACCCATTGATGGTTTATGGGTTGCTGATACTTCTTATTATTACCCCGAGGACAGAGGCATTTCAGAGAGCATTGATTTCGGTAGAAAAATGGCCCAGGATGCTGTTGCGTGATAAGTCAGTTTTTATCTAAGGAGTTTTTTGGTTTTTTGGTCACTGGCGGTATTGCGGCAGCTATAAATTTTTTATCACGAATTTTTTATAACCAGTATTGCAGTTTTTCTGCATCGGTAATTTTTGCTTATTTGACTGGTATGGTTACAGCTTTCATTTTGGCTAAATTATTTGTCTTTAAACAAAGCGCTCAATCTGTCGGACGTTCTGCCGCCATTTTTGCTTTGGTAAACGTAGTGGCAGCAGCGCAAACATGGGCCATTAGCATGGGGTTGAACTACTACTTATTGCCGGCATTGGAAATTGCTCGATTTGTTCCTGAAATTTCAAGCGCCATTGGAATTGCCTTCCCGGTATTTACAAGTTATCTAGGTCATAAGCATTGGTCTTTTAAGTAAAGATATGAAGATAGGTAAAGCGCTTATCGGGTTTTTATTGCTCTCAGTTCTTTACTTAGCAATGCTTATTTGGGCGGACTCTAGGAATCAGGTATTAAGTCTTTTGCCCCGCCTCGCTCATGCGATCCCCGTGCTAATGTGTATTTCTTTTTGCTCTTATTGTTTTCGCTATCTTCGTTGGCGCTGGTTATTAAGGCGATCTGGATACCCTGTAGCATGGGGTTATGGGTTAATTTCCTATATCGCGGGATTTGCATTTACGGCGACCCCTGGAAAAGTGGGGGAATTAATTAGACTTCGATATTTCACAAAAGTCGGCGTGCCGCAAGATATCTCATTTGGCGCATTTGTATATGAAAGAGCATTAGATCTTATTGTAGTTTTGGCTCTGGCCTCTCTAGCAATTAGTCGCATAGATTTATTGATGGTTGCAATTATTTTTGTATTAATTTTTATTGCCTTGCTGGTGGTTGTTGCTTGCAATCCAAGATGGTTAACGCATGTGAGTGCTGTTTTGAAAGAGCGATCATGGTTTAAGCTTGAGGGAATCGTATTAACAATTAGAAATGGCTTGGTCTCTTGCCGATCATGGTTTACGCTTCTTGATTTGGCTGTATCTATAGCGCTTGGTTTGGCCGCTTGGGGCATAACGTCTTATGCATTTATGTGGTTGCTTGAGGATCTCGCTATATCAATTTCCCCCCTATCAGCTTTTTCAATTTATCCTCTTGCAATGCTTGCGGGAGCAGCATCAATGCTGCCTGGCGGAGTTGGATCTACTGAGTTAACAATAGTTATTTTATTGGGGTTTTATGGAGTAGCCCCTACAACTGCAGTATTGGCTGCTGTGGGAATTCGTTTTGCAACTATCTGGTTTTCAGTCCTTGCAGGATTTGTCTGCATGGGTTTGCTTGAAATTAAATCCAGAAAGTAAAAATTTCTTTGGGTTGCAAAATTGATGGGGTCAAATACCCCCTTTAAATTTAGATATTCATCTTGTTGAATATAAAGGTTGGTAGATGTCTAACAACCATCATGATAATTTGCCACTTTCCTGGCGCATAAATTACTAACTTCTTTTTCTCAATTCCAGCAATGATAATTTTAGCTACATCCTCAGGCGAAGCGAATTTGCCTTTACCATCCATTCCTTCAGTCATAGGCGTATTTGTTGGGCCTGGCTTAATCAAAGTTACTTGAACTCCAGATCCGGCAAATCGATGCTGCAAACCCTGGGCATAACGCGTTACTAAGCCCTTAGCTGCGCCATAAACATAATTAGAACGACGTCCTCGATCTCCGGCAACTGAGCCGATAATTGCAATACACCCTTTATTTAGTTTTGACATGTGCTGAGCAAAAGCTTCAGCAAAGAGTGCGGGTGAAACGCCATTTACTTCTAAAGTGTTTTGGCATAGACCGAGATCGTGTTGGCAGTCTTCTTGTGATGGGAGGGAGCCATGTGCGATTAGGGCTATGTCAATTGAGCCATCCTTGAATACACCATCCACCACTAGCTGAATAGATGCAGGCTTGATCAAATCTGCCTCCAGAATTCGAATCTCAACTAATGGCGCTCTTACTTTAAGATCGGCAGCTACTATTCCTAGTCTTGATGCGCTTCTACCAACAAGCAATAATTCAACATTCGTTTCTTGTGCCCATTGTCTAGCGCAATGTTCAGCAATACTAGATGTAGCACCAATTATGGCAATACGTTTTTTATTATTCAATTTAACTTCCCATGAGTCGACGTGATAGAGCAGAGCTAATTTTTGGATCACGATATTGTTGAAATGCTTGTAATTGAGGATATCCCGCTTCAAATAATTCTCTTGGCATGCGGGCATCTTTTGCTGGGTAGATTCGACCTTTTGCTTCTTTAACGATTGAATCTAGGCGTTCAAAGAGTTTTAAAGTGCGGTTGCCATGATTTGGGAAATCTAATGCCAATGTAACTCCTGGCTGAGGAAAGCTTAGCATACCAATAGATTGACGGTTGCCAAAGGTTTTGAGAACAGCTAGGAAAGAGCCCTCATTGGCTTTTTCAATTTCATGGAGCATTGCTTTAGTGGCGTCATACCCAACCTCTCTGGGTATCACACTTTGATATTGAAAGAAACCTTTAGGTCCGTACATTCGATTCCACTCGAGTAATTTATCTAGTGGGTAAAAGAAGGGTTCGTAGTGGGCCACCCCTTTACCGGACTGATACTTTTGTAAGTTGTAGTAAGCAAAGTTAAATGGTTTCAGTGAAAACTGATTGACTAATGAAATGGGCGGAGTAAATAGCATTTTTTTAGTCTTTTTTGCCATTACTGTTTCCGTGCTGGTGCTTGGATTTGCTCGCATAAAGATACCCTTACCGCCACCTGATATGCAATCAATCCATGAAACAGTATGTTCCCAGTCTTGCTCAGAGCTATCAGCTAACTCAAAGAACTCGGCTAAATTCGTGTAGGGAATTGTTTCGGTATCTAACCATGGCCCAGAAGTTGGCTTAAGCTGAATTTGAGCTTGCAGGATAACCCCAGTAAGACCTAAACCTCCAACGGTAGCGGCGAACCATTCAGGATTTAAATTTGGACCAAATTCTATAACTTGACCATCGGTACGCATCATCTTAATGTATTTAACATGGTCGCCAAACGAGCCGAAGGCATGGTGATTTTTGCCGTGGATATCATTTGCAATCGCCCCCCCAACTGTAACCATTTGAGTGCCTGGAGTCACTGGTAATATCCAGCCTCGCGGAATGAATATTCTCTGAATATCTCTTAACAAAACACCAGACTCACAAGAGAGTACGCCTGTGTTTTCATCAAATGCAATGAAATGATTTAAACCGCTAGTCAGCCATAGCAGTCCATCTGGATTCAAGCCTACATCACCATAGCTACGACCCATGCCATAAGGAAGTCCAAATTCTGATGCATGGAGTGCGATTTGGTTTTTAGCGTTAATTAGGTCATTTAGTGCAATAACACGATGTTGATCATTGCTTAGGCGCCCCCATGAAGATACTGGTCTCAAATGGATTTTGGATAGATCCTGGTCTTTAGCGCTTGAAATTACCATGTTGGGCTAGTTATTCGGTATTTATACTTGGGGTAATTAATGCGAAAATGTCACTACTCTGATATTAAGATAGTTTAAGTTTGTATAAAAATCTCAAATGTAAAAGTTAGATGAAGTAAGACTGGATTAAATGAATAATACCTCAACAACAAACACTTTGCGGACTCGTTTATTAGGTCTTTTAAAGCTAATCAGGCCAAAGCAGTGGGTAAAAAATGGGTTTGTTTTTGCCCCCTTAATTTTTTCTGGTGAGATGCTTAATCCAGATGCTGTAGCTCATACTATTTTTGCAGCCTTTTTTTTCTGCATTGCTTCCTCTGCAACCTATATTGTGAATGATCTTCGTGATATTGAAGCAGATCGTCGTCATCCTAAAAAATCTAAGTCACGTCCACTCGCCTCTGGAGCCGTATCGAAAAATACTGCACTAGTTCTATTAGCTTGCCTATATTTAGTTCTAGCTTGGGGTTATATCTTAGCTCCTAAAGTCATTATAGTTATTGGCATCTACATAATTTTAAACTTGGCATATACTTTTTTTTTGAAACATGAGCCGGTCATTGATATTTTCACAATAGCAATTGGATTTGTTTTACGGGTTATCGCTGGTGCGGTTGCATTGGACTTATCACCTTCAGTTTGGATGTGCGTCACTACCTTATGTTTAGCTTTATATCTTGCTGCCGTGAAGCGTAGACAGGAGTTAGCGCAAAGTGGTGTTGATGGCCGCAAAGTGCTTGGTAAATATTCTGTTTCCTTGGTGGATCGTTATGCTGAAATGTCAGCAACTGGCGCGCTCTTGTTTTACAGCATGTTTGTAATGTCTACTAGACCTGAGCTTGCAATAACAATCCCTCTGGTGCTTTATGGACTTTTTAGATATTGGTATGTTATAGAGGCGTTAGATGGTGGTGAGTCACCAACCGATGCTTTATTGGCGGACTGGCAATTAATGCTAGTAATTGTCTTGTGGATTGCGGCTTGTATTTGGGCTTTAGTGGGGCTTGTGAGATGAGTGAATTTGCTTACTTTATTACGCCATTTTTAGCATGGTTAGTTGCTGGATCATTAAAGTTTTTGATCAATTGTATAAGGGCGAAGCGTCTTGCATTTGATTTAATTGGATATGGCGGTTTGCCAAGTAATCATAGCGCAATTGTTTCAAGTATTGCTGCATTGATTGCATTTCGTGACGGCATGAACACTGCTGCATTTGGGGTTGCGATTACCTTAGCATTTATTGTTATTTTGGATGCAAGTAGTTTGCGTAGGCAGGTAGGAAAGCATGCCGCCGCTATTAATAAATTGAATCATGCAAGCGATGATCAGTTATTACGTGAGCGAATGGGGCATACTAGGATTGAAATTTTCTCTGGTATTGTCGTTGGTATTGCGGTCGCCAATGTTGTTTTTGATCTCACTTCTATTATTTAGTTTCCCCATAAATTTTTAGCTCTTTAGATTTTTGAAGTATTTCTTGGGGGCGGATTACATCGGGATAACTAATCTTCCCTGCGCTAAGCTCAAGATACCTTGCTTTGATTGCAACATTTCCACGTGGATACCAGTAGCTAAATAAAATTGTAGAAAATCCAAGACCAATAAAAAATATTGCCCTTCTTTTTTTAGAATTGTTACTTTCAAGTAGATAGCTGAGATAAATTGTTACCAAAATTAATAAAGAGTACTGCGTATATCTACTTGTGGTCTGGGCATATAGTACGCCGAATCCACCTCTAGTAGCTGCCGTTAGTATTGCAACCATAACAATATAGAGAAATGTCCAATACAAGAATGGGTTGTGCTTCTTATTAAATGAATATTTATTGGCCCATAGAAGAAAGAGAAGGCCCCCAAATATAATTCCGGAGGAGAGTCCAATTTTGCGTATGTTACCCGCGCTCCCTAGAAAGCCAAGTGTAAATTCCAGAAATAAGTCTGGCCTTAATAATATTTTGGCAGAGCCTGGTGATTGGGGGTTAGCTAAGTATTGAGGCCAGTAAAAATACAAAAGAGTAACTATTGTAACGACTACTATGTTAATAGAGGCTTTGCTAGGGTTTTTTGAAATGAGGTAATACAGAATAATCGTTGGCCCAAGAATGATACCCCCGCCCCCAGTATAAGTTGCAAGTGTGAAGAAAAAAAGTGCCCAATAATTACGGTTTGAAGTTAAAAAGAAGAGGCAGCATATTGCAAAGAGAATTTGGTAGTACTGCTGTAGTGATGCCATTGCCCATGTCATTAATTCATAATGGCAAAAGGTGAGCAAACAGATGATAATTGGTGCAAATTCAATAAAAGTGACTTGTTTACTTTTCGCCCATTTCCAAAAAATCCAGATCACCAAAAACCATCCGAGATTTCCGATCCAAATGAGATAAGTGAAATTTACTTGCCCAAAAATCTTCCATGATGAAATTGTAATTAGCCTATCCAATACAATCCTGTGTTCATTATGTTGGCTTAAAACCAGTAGAACCTTATCTTCATAATTTTGAACGGCAAATTGATTAAGAAAATATAAAATTGCATCATAGTCATCTCCATGCGGCGCATTGAAAGAGTATTTGAATATGGCGAATAAATAAAAAGTAATAGCCAAAATGCAAAGCGAGACCGACAGTTTTCTTTGTAAATTCACCATTTTTTCAGATTACTTTTCTTGATTACGAACTAGTTACTTAGAATCAAACACTTTGAGTTTGAGCTGGAGGGATACCGCCCCATGCACCCGATCTCCAATGGTTGGAATCACAAAGACGTTTGCTCCAACCCAATCACCTTCCCAAGTCAGCGCCGGTAGTGCTGCTGCAAACCAGCCACCATTATTGGTTTGTGGGTAGCCATTAAAGCCACCGATCACTGCACCCAATTTGATGGGGCCAATAGCAATCGGCTGGTAGTAAACGCCAGCATAGTTTGAGTAAGCGCGATCACTGTTGTAAAAGCGTCCAGCTGTTACTGAGGCAACGGTATTGAAGCGATACTCAAGACCCGCCCCCCAATTACCGTTGTTGAAATTCTTATCCTGTTGGAAGTGATAGGAGACCATGCCTGGGTTGATCCAGAGTTGACTCTTTGTCTCAGGTTTAATCAGCTGGATAAGGTCATCAGAATCTGCCGCCAGACAAGTGCTGCTGAGTATGACACCCATCAGAATGAATGCTAGGAATGCTTGATGAAGCCGAGTGGGTGCATTCGGTCTCATATTAGGTTGGTATTTATTTCTTGTTAGAGCTGCCAACTTTATCGCTCTTATCTTTAGTAGTTTTATTCAGCTTAAAGTTCAGCTTCTGCCCTTGATAAAGTAGGGTGGCTGTTTCATCCCCAATGCTTTGCAGACTTAAACCCTTACCAATCGATTCGCCAACACTAATGGCATTGGTTGGTTTGCCGTCAATCTCAAAAATTGCAAAACCGTCAAGACTGCCATCTGGATTTTTTGAAGTCGCTACAACACCGCGCAAGAAGATATTTTCTGTGGCTAATGGCTTGCTGCCAAAAAGAGCATAAGCAGTATTGGCATCCTGATTAGAATACAAGGCCATTCCCTTGGAGATTCCATTTGCTGGCTGAGCTGGAGTTCCTGGTATCTGAATAATCTTCATCAACCAGAACGTGGCTGACAGCGTGCATGCCAGCATCAATACATAGGTCAGGCCTTTGCTGAAAGAAGATGGAGTTAGCCAACCCAGGGGTATGAAAGGCATGCTCAGAGCTCTCTGAATTTGATCCTGACTGCTATGGTTGGATGATCGATTCACACCTGTATTTGAGCGCGCCAAAGGGCTTTGCTTGAGAGCTTGTTTTGAGCTCTTGAGCCTGTCTTGTATTCGTTTGATAAATTCGCTCAAAGTGACAAAATACCTATAAAATTTGAATCAGTTTAAATCATTGAAAGTGCCACGTTTATGTCTTTATTCAAGCTATGCTGGCTAAGCCAAAAATCTCCATCAGATCGTCAAAAACCGACTAATACTAGCCATCTCCAGAAGCGTGACGCTGGCTTTACCTTAATTGAGATTATGGTGGTGATCGCCATTATTGGTATTTTGGCGACCTTGATTGTTCCTAAGATTATGGGACGCCCTGATGAGGCTCGTGCAACAGCTGCCAAGCACGATGTGGGCACCTTGGTGCAGGCATTTAAGCTCTATCGCTTAGATATTGGCCGTTACCCAACGACTGAACAAGGCGTTAAGGCTTTAGTAGAAAAGCCTACTTCTGAACCTGTTCCACAGAATTGGAAAGCAGGCGGCTATTTAGATTCCATTCCAAAAGATCCATGGGGCAATCCATATCAATATGCCAACCCAGGTACCCGTAGTGAGATCGATGTCTATAGCTTTGGTGCCGACGGTAAACCAGGTGGAACTGGAAACGATGCCGATATTGGCAATTGGCAGTAAGCGTATCAAAACCTCTTATGCCTCTTCCTTGGTTGGAGGGGCTCCAGCTGCTACAGCAGTTTTAGTCGCTGCACATAAACGTGAAGCTGGCTTCACCCTAATTGAATTACTGGTTGCGATTGCCATCATGGCAGTCATATTGGGTGTAGCAGTCTTGGCAATCCCCAATCATGATGAGCGTTATTGGAAAGATAACCTCGATCAATTAGTCTCATCACTCAATCTGGCGCAAGAAGAAAGTGCCATGTCTGGTACGCCCATGATTGCGCAAATCGATTCAGTGGGCTGGCGATTTTTTGTTCCTAATGTAAATGGAGTCTATGGGGTCAATGGAACCTATAGCTCTAGCGGTTCTAATGCTTCTAATCCAAGCAGCGGTCAATCCCTTTCTTTATCAGGTAATGCGGCAGTGAGTCCAGTGGGTAATTCTTCTGGTCTGATGCCCGATGTTTATCGCCAACAGTCTTGGTATAAGCCTGTCGAAATTGCTCCACTTCAGCTGACTTTAGGTGGTGAACAAGTGGCACAAGCATTACAAATTCCAATTAAGCAAGTTACTGGTAGTGGTGCGCAATTAAATACATCGGATACTCGGCAAGCATTGTTGATTCGTAATCGTAATGGTCGATTTAGTTGGATGAAGCAATGATGAATTTCATCTCAAAAAGAATAAGAATAAGAATAACAGCTGGAATAAGAAGAGATGCTCGTAATGGCTTTGCACTCATTGAGGTGTTGGTGGGTTTAACTGTTTTGAGTATTGCTATGCTGGCGGGTTTGCGAGCTATCGCCAATGGTGCTGATACGCAACTCGCAGTATCACAAAGAACAATGGCTTTGTGGAGTGCTGACAATACCTTGATGGATTTACGCATGAGCCGTGCTTGGCCAGATCTTGGAACAACTACTTTTAGCTGCCCACAAGCAAGTTATATTTTTGTCTGCCAACGTAAGGTACTGAGTACACCAAACCCAGCCTTTAGGAGGATTGAGGTTACCGTCTACTTATCTAGTGCTAGCAGCACTGAAGTGGCTAGTGGCCCCCGCTTAGCTTGGTTAACTACTGTGGTCTCTAATCCGTCTGTTGGTGTGATGTGAGCTTATTTAGGAGTTGGCGTCTTCGTCGTTCTCGCTCTCATCAAGCCTACGTTAACTCTGACGCTGACTCCGGCTTTGCACTCCTAGAGGTGATTGTTGCGCTAGTCATCATGGCTTTGGTGGGTTTAATGGCATGGCGTGGTATGGATGCCATGATTCGGGGGCGCGAAGTGATTGATCGACGCGCTAATCAAGATGCTGATTATTCACAACTGGTGCGCCAGTTTGAAAAAGATTGCCAATCGGTTTTAGTGCGTGATGAGCTAAGCAGTTTGGCAAATTCTCAAACAGGTGGTGGGGCTAGCACTGGCGTTGGTGGAGGTGCTGTTTCTGCTATTGCCTCTGGTGCTAAAAATATTTGGTTCTTACGTCGTTATCGTGCCGACAACGTAGATGCTTGGTTGATTGCTGGCTATGGCATGGGTCCTACAGGACTACAGCGCTGGACTAGTAAGCCCTTATTACAAAGAGCAGAAGCCGGTGCATTGTGGTTTGGTATTTCTCGTGATCCAGACTTAGCGTCTAGTGATTTATTGCTCAGTCTTGAAGTGCCCATGGTGGTACGTCAATCTTTTCGGGTGCAGACATCTGTGCTTAGCGGGGCTGGAAGCAGCGGTATCAGTGCTTCCGGAACGGGCAGCCCCAACACTGCTGCTGGCGCTACTGCTGGTACATCTGCTACCTCTACCGCAGCTACAACCACTCCTTCTGCCAATACAAATGCAGCGACCAATGTCAGTAATTTACTTCCTGAGCAACAAGGTGTTGTCATGCAATGGTGGATCAAAGATGTGGCATTACCAATGACACGTTCTTGCCTAATGGGGGGTGCACTGTGACATCTCCAAGAATGCGTCCTCGATATTCCATTGCTGCTACCTCTAATAGTGAGAGGGGTTCCGCAACCGTCACTGCACTGATTGTGGTGGGTGTTGCTGCAGTGCTTTTGGCGGGATTGATGTGGCGTCAGCAAATTCAGGTTCGGACACTGGAGAACGCCCGTGATCAAGTGCAAGCGCAATGGTTGCAACGTGCAGCCATTGACTTCGCGCGCTTGGTTCTAGTCGAAGATCAACGCAACAGCCAAATAGATCATTTGGGTGAAGCCTGGGCTTTACCACTAGCTGATGGCAAGGTAGCTGATTTCTTGAAGAATGCCGATGTACCGGATGAGATAGCGGCGGTCACCTTGCAGGGTCAACTCATTGATGCCCAAAGTCAGTTCAATTTAGCCAATCTTTGGGATAAGAGCTTTAAAACCATTAATCCTCCTGGAGTTCAGGAATATGGACGCCTTTTAGAGGCTTTGGGATTGGATAAAAACCTAGCCCAGTTGACTGCTCAGGGTGTTTTGCAGATGGATATGCCTATTTATGACCTAGAAGGGCTTTTAAAGCTCCCAGCCTACAATTCGGGTATTTTGGAGCAGATAAGACCATTTGTATCGATTTTACCGATTTTAACGACAGTTAACATCAATACAGCCTCTTCAGAGGTATTAATGGCAGCTATTCCGGGACTTTCAAGGTCAGCTGCAGGTGCTTTTGTGCAGCAAAGGGCCGCAGCGCCCCTGAAAAGCGCTGATGAAATCACCACCCTACTCAATAAGATGGGCGCGAGCCAGGGAATCGCCCTGGATGCCTCTTTAGTGGATGTCCGCTCTCAGTTTTGGATTGCACGCTCAGAAATACGCATGGGAAGAGGTATATTTGTTAGTTCTGCATTAATTCAGAGGTCCCAGACCCCTTTGCCTAGTGGAAACTTCACCCAAGTAATCTGGAGTAAGACTGGGAAAATGAGTTCTGAGTAAATAAGGCAGCAAAGAACGAAATTAAGAACAAAACAAAGAACACAGCAAAGACATCCCCACTTGAGCCTATTAATAGTACGTTGCCCCTTAAAGCCATTTTCTGGTTCTGGATCTCCAGGGGATGCAGCTCGCGAGTGGTCAGAGCTTAATTGTGCAGAACGTTTTGAGTGGTGCTTGCTTGAGGATGATGACACTTCTGGTGAAACAGGTGTTGGCGCTGCTGAATCCATGCCTTATGCAGATGAAGTATTGGTATTGCTTCCGACAATTGATATTCGCTTAATTGAAGCAAAGGTTCCTCTGGCAAATGCCAAGAAGTTACAGCAAATACTGCCCAACCTCATCGAAGAGTATGTGCTCACTGGAGCACAGTCACTAACAGTACAAGCATTACCACCGATACCAGGTAAGCCTGCATTACAAAGAGTGATTGCGCTGATAGATCGTGCATGGTTTATATGGCTTACTAAACAATTAGAAGGTTTAATTAGTCAGCGCGTTCGTTTAATTCCGGAATGTTTATTGCTAGCTATTCCAGGCTCCGAGGATGTTAACTTAGAGCTTCCTGCTATTGCCTATCAGCGCACAGAAGAGGGTCTAATCTTTACAAGACGTACAGGTGTGCAGCTTGGCGTGGCTTGGGTTGAAAGGGTATTAGACCGGGCTGATGAGAAGATTATTCTTCCTAAGGCATTGCAAGATCAGACACCCACAGAGTTTTCTTGGGGCTGGTTAGTCATTGGTGCAAAACAGTTTTTAAAAGACAATGCTTTAGCTAAATCAGCAAACTATTCACTGAATTTATTACCTAAAACATTTAGGCGTGAAGCAGGTAAAGGCTTATCCAATCTATCAAGCTATTTAAAGCGCAAAAGAGTAGATGCAAATACCTCGGTGAGTACAAGCGCGTCTTGGACAAACCCTGCCATCTGGCGTCAACCTGCACAGTGGGCAAAATTCTTGGTAGCCAGTGTTGTGTTTGGCTACAGCTTGCATTTGACTTGGTTGGTAGTTGACAACTGGCGTTGGGGTAATCAAATGGAAGTCTTGGCAGCACAATCACTGACTCCTGCATCCATTACCAAACTCAATCAAGATAAAGAGCAAGGCAAGGCGCAAGACAGAGCAATCGGTATCACTAGCTCATCTGCTAACGCGGTCATTAATGCATTTACAAAACAGGTGACACAAGATCAACGACGTCAAGGTTTGGTATCGGATGCCGACTTTGCGCCGATGGCAGCCAAGCTGCAACAGCTCAAGACAGCATTTGGGCCGGAAGTCTTGCAAAAGCTCGATTACGACGGCTATGGCATCGATTTTGAATTCAAGCCAGGAGTACTCAATTTGCCTAATCAGCAGGCCGATGCGCAGGTAACACAAAAAGCACGTGCCTTGGGCTTGATGGTTAAAGTATTAGGACCAAATCGTTATCGCTTAGAGCCTTTTGCAGGATTGGGATCATGAGTCAGAGTCCCATGAATTCATTCTCAGAAAAGTTACTTTCTTTCTTAAAGAAAGTAAAAGAGCTATTAAGCAAAGATTATTCAATGCAGGATTTGAAGAATCTAAAAAATCTCAAACTAACCTTACAGCAGAAGTTTTCAGAAGTGCAAAGTGGATTGAGTAAAGCATCCGCAAGTTCTGAACTCAATTCTTCCCCCTCTTCATCTTACGCTTCTCAGTTTGATATAAAGAAATTACCTCAGTTAGCAGCTCGCTTCATCGTTGAGCAACGTAATTTATTTGTAATGCTTTTTGTGATTTTGCTTTTATTGGTTTTGAATGCGCTCGTCATCGCGCCCTATGGTCAACGAGTGCAAAACCAATTAGATATGCGCCCAGCGCAATGGTCTCAATTACAAAGCTTAATGAAGCTGGCTAAATCCTCTAGCCCTTCGGTTTCTCAAGCCCCGTCTTATGGCGGTGGAGTTGCTACGGTCACCTTATTAGATGACATGGAGTTGCAAAAGATTCGGGCTGTGCTGACCACCCGAGGCTTAAAGCCCAACGTTCTGCGCCTGACTGCTGACAATCCTCCGCGTATTGAGTTTCAGACTAGTGATGCCATGTTCTCTGTATTACTGGATGCTTTAGATGAATTGCGTACCACTTGGCGTTTATATCCAGAGCAGTTAAACGTTGTTTCTACTTCTGGCGCTGGCGTCGTCAATATCAGTGGTGTCTTAGTGCAGCATGGTGGTCAAGCTGGGATAACTAGATAAATGAATAAGAATCTATGAAGCTGGTCCTCGACTTTACGCATCCAAAGTTGCCTAAATTATTTTGGGTGGTTTTGGTATTCACTTGCCTAGTAGTGGTTGTTCGCCAAATGCCAATGAGCTGGGTCAGTGGCTCACTTGCATCACAAACTGGTTGTCGTGTGATGTTGCAACAACCGATTGGCACAATTTGGCAGGGTAGTGCCGCTTTAGCATTTTCTGAGCCCAATGCTGCAGAGGGTGGATGTCGTGATCCTCTGTCCGTTACCGAACGCTTTCATTGGTCTACAAGCTGTAAGTTGCTATCTATGACCTGCAATACCGAACTGCAGTTTGCTGCCCTTGAGCAAGCTCAATTAATTCACTGGAGTTTGAGTAAAACCCAGATTGCTGCTAACGAAATTAAGTTGCCCGCCAATGTTTTGGAGGGTCTAGGCAATCCCTGGAGCACCTTGCGCCCACGTGGGGAGCTAGGGGCCCGCTGGACTGATATCAATTTAGCCGGCTTTGCTGCCGCAAATACCCCATCTTCAGGGGTTATTCGAATTATCATAAGTAACTTAAGTAGCCCTATTAGCCCTGTAAAGCCATTGGGGGGGTATGAGATTTCAGCCAACATTGCCGATACCGGTATGAATTGGACTCTATCGACCACCAGTGGTCCACTCTTATTAAAAGGGCAGGGAGAATTTAGTAACAAGGGCAGTAATGGTGGCGCTGGTAAGAGTGCGGGGATGCAATTTTCTGGTGAAGCAAGTGCGTCACCAGAGTCACAAGAATCCTTAATTGGATTGTTGTCATTATTGGGTAAAAAAGAAGGCGATACGTATCGTCTGAAGTTTTGAGTGCAGTTTAGAAAGTAGTTCTACAGAAAATCAGTATGCAAAACGCTATTAAACAAATCGGTCATCAAACTAGAGTCACTTTCAAAAAGCGACTGGCGCAATTTCTTGTGATTTGCGTTGCTGGCGAAAGCATTTTGATGCCAATAGCTTATGCACAAGCCAATAGACAATCTACAGGCGCAAATATTACCGTTCCGGATGATGGTGCTGTAACTTTATCTTTTTCAAACGCTGATATTGAATCCGTTGCCAGTGTTTTAGCTAAAGCAACAGGCCAGACGATTTTGGTTGATCCTAAAGTTAAGGGCAGTATTAACCTTATTAGCAATAAGCCGCTCACTAAAGCCAAAGCAATTGATGCTTTCTCCACGGCCTTGCGTACATCAGGCTTTGCGCTGGTCGATGTCAATGGCGTCTACCGCGTAGTGCCTGAGGCAGATGCCAAGCTAATCAGTAATTCAGTAACGACTGGCAAGAGTAAGCAAGAAGGCGATCAGATCATTACGCGTGTCTTCAAACTCAATTTTGAATCCGCTAATAATCTCTTGCCAGTACTGCGCCCGCTCGTATCCCCAAACAATACGATTAATGCCTACCCTGGAAATAACACAATCGTCATTACTGACTACGCTAGTAATATTCAGCGTATTGGTCAGTTGATCGAATCGATTGATGCGCCAACATCCAGT
>TBL_comb47_HYPODRAFT_10000803_pt1 | contig 41329 bp, 38 predicted proteins | sample TroBogypolimnion_40_FD_10682 | JGI IMG/M metagenome (IMG submission 10682)
GACCGTGGCTATTGCGACGATGCCAGCAAACAGCGCCGGCGAGAGATATTTTCGTTTCATGGTTTGTTTTTTAGAATTGTTATAGTTGCTAACAAAACTAATTAAGCAATGACCGTGCCAACTGCTGTTTCCTCAGTTACTGCCGCTTTTCGGGCAAATTCACTATGGCAATGCAAACAATTATTGCATCTGCAATGCCCCAAAACAAAAAATTGCATTGCAACACCCTTCCGAGGCAAAAACTGAAATGCACAGACTTCTGAATTCGGGGAAGATACACGGACAATTGGCAGAATGCCAAAAAAATTCGTGCCCGCTAAGGCGGGCACGATGAAGACTAACCGAATGTCGAGGAGAGGCAATTAAGCCTTGGTGGTGATGGCTTGGCGGTGGCGTTTGGCGACGAGGCCGAGGGCGAGGAAGGAGCCGAGGGTGAGCCAGGTGGCCGGTTCCGGCGTGGCCAGCAGCGATTTCACCGTCGCGGTACCCACATCGAGAGCGATGATGGTGTCGTTGATGTCTTTGTCGCCCCCGCCCCAGAGATCTTCAAACGAGAGGAAGATATACGGGCTGTTCAACTGCGGTACGGCAAACAATTTGGTGGTGAAAGCGGCAACGTGTTGCTGAAAACCGTCGTTGTTCAGCGATTCATTGCCCGAGAATACCGGGGCCCAGGACTGATTCGCGCCGTTGGCCATCAGGAAGAAATCCAGCTTGGTGCCGGCCGCATAGGTGCCCAAGTTGACAAAGTCTCCGGGTAACACCGGTTCACTGGCGGTGCGGGTGCCGTACTGGCCACTGGCGAAGCCGCCTTCGGTGCTGGAAGCGTCCGGGAACACCAATTTAGAAGAGCCACTGGAAACTTCGTCCCACCAGCTTTTGGGCTCCTGCCCGGCGGCGGTCACATCCACGCCGATAGCATTGTGATACGCGGCCCCTTCCGAGACAAAGTAGGCCCGCACGGCGGTTTTGGTGGCCAACACAAGCTTGTTGGGATCAATTTCAAACGCCGTGCTCTTCGTGTTGTTTTGCCCTTCCGGTAACGCAGTCTGGATAAACTTGGTGAGGCTGGGCAGCACGTTTTTATCAAAGTTCTTGGCACTCGCATCGGAACCGCTAATCATCACCGGACCAGCCACTTGCAAACCGTATGGATCAGCCGACGACTGAACTGGCGAGACCACCCCGCTGTCAGCCACTGCCGGCGTGGCAAACGTGTTGCCACTGACCGTGGCTATTGCGACGATGCCAGCAAACAGCGCCGGCGAGAGATATTTTCGTTTCATGGTTTGTTTTTTAGAATTGTTATAGTTGCTAACAAAACTAATTAAGCAATGACCGTGCCAACTTGAAAACAGCCCCTATTTGTTGGTTTGACCCCACCAAATTCCTTGTTTTATAAAAACAATTGCATATGCAATGCGAATGTGTTATCTTGCATTGCATGAGAATCGGCCTTCTTCACCATCAGCGGGTGGAAACCATTCGCAAACGGCTCGCGCCACTGCGGATCCCGGTTTTTGCCCTCGAACCGGCCCGCATCCAGGTGCTTGCTCCCGAAACCGCCGACGTCGTCTATCTCGTCCCCTACAGCGAACTCGCCGCGCGCGGCTGGAATGGCGTCCGCGTCCAACTCGCCCGCGCCAGCCGGCAATTCATCGTCACCGGCCACCAGCTTGGTTCCGCCGAAATCGTCGCCGCCCTGCGCGATGGCGCCGCCGATGTGGTGGATGAAACCGATGCTGATGAACGCTGGCAAGCCGCCCTCACCCGCGCGGTTGAGGCGCAGAAACTTTGGCTCCAATTGTACGGCGGCGAACCGCTGCACGCCGAAGACGCCCTCGCCGGCGATTCCGCTGCGCTGCGCGCCTTGCGGCAAACCGTGGAAAAAATCGGCCCGACGGATGTGAACGTGCTCATCCTCGGCGAATCCGGCGTCGGCAAGGAAAAAGTCGCCCGCGCGCTGCACGATGCCAGCCGGCGAAAACAATTCGTGGCGCTCAACTGCGCGGCGATTCCCAAGGACTTGATCGAGGCGGAAATTTTTGGCGTGGAAAAAGGCGCGTTCACCGGCGCGCTCAAATCGCGACCCGGGTTGGTCGAGCAGGCCTCCGGCGGCACGCTGTTTCTCGACGAAATCGGGGAAATGGATTTGTCGCTCCAGCCCAAATTGCTTCGGTTTTTGGAAACCCGCGCCGCGCGCCGCGTCGGCGGCGAGGCCGAATACAAATCCAAGGCGCGCATTGTCGCCGCCACGAATCGCGATCTGCATGCCGAGGCGGATGCAGGCAAATTCCGTGCGGATCTTTTTTATCGGCTCGCCGAAATTTCCCTTAACGTGCCGCCGCTGCGCGAGCGGCGCGAGGATATTGCGCCTCTGGTGCGGATTTTTCTTCGGCAGGCCGGCGAGCGGTTTGGCAAAAATCTGGAGAGCGTGGAACCGGCGCTGTTGCAGCGTTTCACCAAATACGACTGGCCGGGCAACGCCCGCGAATTGAAAAGCACCATTGACCGTCTGGCCTTGCTCTACGACGGCCCGGTGCTGCGCGAAGGTTGGTGGGATGCGCCGCCGGTGGAAAAAGTGACGGTGCCGCCGCCGGTGGCTGGTCCGTCATCGGCGGCGACCGACGAATTTCCCAGCCGGGGAAAAAAACTGGCGCTGGCGAAACAGTTGCTGGCGGAAAGCGAAAATAATTTTACTTGGGTCGCAGCCCGGCTCGGCATTAACCCGACCACGCTCTGGCGCTGGCGGAAGGCGGGTAAAATATGAAGGGGTCCGGTGCCGGGATTGGTGCCGCCGCGCTACTGGCGGGATTACTCTTGGTTTTCGGCGTCACCCTGTTGGCTGGTGCGGTGTTAAAAGAGACGCCGATTTTTTGGCGCAATGCCGGCGGCTATCCGGAAGCCTTGCGCGCCTTGGTGCTGAATGGTTTTTATCCCGGATTGATTTTCTATTTTATCTGCCTGCTGACCGCCAGTTTTTTCGGCTGGTGTTGGCTGCGGGCCGGCAGTCTGGGCGGCGGATTACTGCTGCTGGGCTGCGCGGCGAACTGGCTGATATTGGCGGTCATCTCGACCATCGTGGTGTGGAACAACGTGGAAAATTTGTTGCAAGGCCGGCCGCTGCATTTTCACGGGCCGTAAATCACGGGCCGACATTCAAGCCCACGCCCACATGGGTCGCACTGCCGCCGGCGCGCAAGCCTTCGTTGGCCGCAATCGTGCGAACAAAAGTGTCCACGACGGATTTGACGGCGTTCTGAAACATTCCCAGCGGCCGATCCGGCACATAGATAATATCGCGCGGTTGCAGCGCCACTTCCGGCGCGCGGCCGCGGAGAATATCCTGAAAATTAACCACCGCATAATGTGGTTCCGTCAGCGAGCCGCGGATGATGACCACCTCGCGCGTAAACGCATCCGGCAGCGTGCCATGTGCTTCCGCGATGGCTGAGCTGAGCGTGACGCGGTCCTTGAACGAAACAGCGCGCGCCTGCACTACGGCGCCCAACACATAAATTTCGGTGGACATGGCCGATGGCAGATAAACAAAATCGTCTGGCTCCAAATAAACATTCTGCGACAGGTCGCCCTCGTGGATGAGCCGTTTGAAATTCACCGGCAGGAATTTCCCGTGTCGCAGCAGAAAACTGTGGCGCAGGTCGGCCAGTTCCTCCGTGGTGCCGGTGAATTGCGCGGTGAACAGCCCGCCGGCGCGGGTGACAGCGTCAATGATGGTCATCGGCGTTTCGAGCGGGTAGATGCCCGGCGCGTTGAGCCGGCCCAGCACCCAGACGCGGGCGCTGCGGACTTCGCGCAAAGTGATGACCACGCGGGGATGCTGGTAATAGTGGCCAAGCTGTTTTTCCACCAGATCGCGGGCCTGCGACAAGGTCAAACCCCAGACGGAAATTCCCGGCAGCAAATCAAAATAAATTTTTCCGTCCGGCCCGACCAGCGCCGATTGGGAAGTCGGATTGTTGCCGAGCATTTCCACATCCACGCGGTCGCCGGGGCCGAGCCGGAATTCGTTCGTATTTGGTTTTAGGAAAATGGGATCAAGGCTGTTGGTCGCCGCCATGTCTTGAAATGCCTCCGCCGGATATTTGCGCGGATCAAACGTCGGCCCGTGCCGCACATTAGCGCAGCCGCTGCCGACGGCCATCCCAACCAACATTAAAATAAAAAATAAATGGCGCATCAGCGGATGGACGGCAACAGCGGATGGGTGGTGAGTGGCTGGATGTTGTAGCCAATCCACGTCGTGGTCATGGCTTGAACGTACGAATTGAGCGCGGTTTGCAACAGCTCCTGCGCTCGCAGCCACGGTTTGTCGGCGACGTAAATAATGTCCTTCGGTTCCAGAATAAAATCTTTTTCGCGGCCGGAAAGGATGGCTGCCAGATTTACCACAAACGTCTGCGGCTTTTGCAACGACCCGCGCACCACCAGCACGCGTTGCTGGTAGGCATTCGGCGTGATGCCGGCCCGCACCGTGAGCACACCCACGAGGGTGTTTTCCGCCGTCAATCCCAGCGGACCTTGCGTATTCACCGCGCCGAGCACATAAACCTCGTTCACTGTGCCGGATGGGAAATAAATGTAATCGCCCGGCTCCACCAGAATATTTTGCGTGAGGTCACCGTGGCTGAACAACTGCTCAAAATCCACCCGCAGCCGTTGGTTGTTGCGCACGATGAAGGCGCGTTTCATATCCGCCAACTCAACCGTGTTGTGTTCGTACAATCCAGTGTCAATGCCGCGTGCCCGCGCCACGGCCTCAATCAGCGTCAGCGGCCGGTCCAGCGTGTATGCGCCGCGGTCCACGACTGCGCCGAGGATGTAATATTTTTTGCTGTGCCATTCCACCGGCGAGATGACGGTGTGAACGTTGTGGTAAAATTTTTCCAACTCCGCATCGAGCTTCGCACGCATTTCATCGACCGTCAGCCCTGCCACTTCCACGCTTTGCGCTTCGAGATAACTGATGCGCCCGTCCGGCCCCACCGGCACGTTGATGCGGATGGAATCCGTCCGGCCATAAATCCGAAAACTAAAAATATCCCCCGCGCCGACCGTGAACCGCTCCTGCCAGCCGGCATAAAACGGCGTCTGCGACGAACCGGAAAACACATCCATCGGCGGCGCGTTCGTGGGCGCCGCGCCGGCCGCGCCGGCACCGAGGAGCAACAGTCCCAGCGCGAGCGGCAGAAATTTTTCCAGCAGGGCGACCCGCGAAAAATCCGCCGGTTCGCGATTCAGCGCCGCCGCCACCAGTGTGACTTCGCCGGCTTGCACGGTTTCGAGCGTCTCCACCAATTCGTTTTGCACCAGCCGGCCGCTGGCGGCGACCCAAATCACGGCGGGCATTAATTCCGCCGCGAGCACCGCGTCCAGTCCGGTCATCGCCGGCAGTTCCACCAGCAGCACCAGCGCTGGCAACTGCCGCCACGCCTCCGCCGCGCGCTGCCAGCGGGCGCGGTTTTCTAAATTCCAAATCCACGCCGCATCGTAAAGCAATTCCAGCGGCACGCCGGGTTGCTCGCGCAAATGCCGCAGCACCAATTCCGGCGTCGCGAGCGCATCGGCCAGCGCGGCGGATTTGATGTCCGGGTTGGCGGACGGCTGGTTGGTCACCGTGACCACTGGCAATCGCCGGTCATGAGCCGCATCGCGCAGCAGGCCGATGAGCGTGGATTTTCCCTCCCCGGTTTGCGCAGCAGTGAAGGCGAGCGTGACGCATGGTTCGTTCAGCAATTTCAACTGACGCAGCAGTTGTGCCCAGGCCCGAAAACGCCATTGCGCCAGTTCGTCGCCGGTAAAATTCTGAGTGTCCGGCAGCCGCACCGCCACCGGCACGCCGGTGACGCGGCGCAAATCGCCGGCGGAAATCACGCGCATGTTCAGCAGCTCGCGGGCGCAGAGGCCGGCAAACGCGGCACCCATCCCGAAAATTAGCGCGCCGAAAAAGGCGAGCAGGATTTTTTTCCAGCGGTTCCCCACTTCCACACTTTCCGGGCTGGCCGGCGTGAACAGCCGGTACAGGCCGGGCGAATTCGCCTCGTAAACCTGCGCCTCGTGCTGGCGACCGGCAATGAGGTCGCGCGTGGATTGTAGGGTTTGCTGCCGCACGAGAATCTGAGTGTAGCGCTGGCTTTTTTCCGGAATGGCGCCCAATTTTTGCTGGACGTTGGTGCAGGCGTTGGCGAATTGCTCGACGCGTTTGACCAAGCCTTCCCGTTCGCAGCGCAGGTTGACGATCTGTAAATACAGATTGTTGGCCGTAGTATTGTCGCCGAATTGATATGTTGTACCGATGGCGGAATTAGTATTCGGCAGCGAATCTGTGAGTTGTTTTTCCAGAGCCGCCACTTTTTCCTGCGCGTCTTTCACAATGGGATTCTCGTCGGTGTAGCTGTTGTGCAAGGCGTTCACTTCCTGTCGCGCCTGATTCAGCCGCATGGCCACCGGATTTTGCTGCGCAAGTTCGCGCTCGACGCTGGTGATCCGAAATTCAATCGTCTGCAAATCCGTTTTGGCCGTCTGCCACTGCATTTCCGCATCGCCGAGTTCCCGTAAAAACGCGGCGACTTCGAGGTCGGCACCGTAAAAATCGCTGCTCCGACTGAACTCCAACAACTCCTTGTTCACCTGCTCCAGATCGGCGTCGGTGCGGGCGATCTGGTCGCGCAGAAATTTATCCAATTCCGCCGCCTCGTCGGACTGCATTTGCGCCGTTAGTGCCACCACTTCGTTGGCGTAAGTGTTGACGAGGTCCGCCGTATCCTCCGCGCTGCCGCTGCCGAGCAGGACAATGTTGATGAGGTCCGTATCGCGTTCCGGCGTGATGGTGAGCCGGCTGAGCAACTGGCCGCCGGAGATCCGTGGCTTGGCTTCGGCGCCGGCTTTTTCCAAAACTTTCGGCGAGTGCATCACGCTGACAATCGTGCCAACCGTAGCCTGCCGTGGCTTGAACGCGTCACCAAACTGCGAGGCGCGGATGGTGGTGGAAACTTCGCGGCGAATCAATTGCACCGTGACTTTGTAGCTGGTTTTGAATTTGTACATGCCCAGCAACAGCATCGGCACTCCCAGCAGCACGCCGGCCAGCGGCAGCCAATACCAGCCGCGCAACACCGCTGCCGCGAGCCGCAGCGGATCGAACGGCAAACTTTTTCCCGCCGCGGCCGGCGCGAGTTTGGTCGCCGGTTGCGCCGGCGTCAACGCGGCCACCGCAGTGGGTGCGGGCGGCGGGCTGCCGGCTTGCTCGCGCTTTTTTTGCACGGCGCTGACGCTGAATTTTTCCGGTTCGTTCATGCGGGCAATAATTGATGCCGTTCCAAATCGCGGACGACGGCGGTGACGGCGGCGGCCTCGACTTTCGCCGCTTCGCCAACCCACGCGTGTTCCAGCGCGAGTTTGGCCAGGCGGTTGACCTCGCGCGGAATGCCGTGCGTGGCGTGGAAAATTTCCAGCGCAGCGCTTGGCGAAAACAGATTGCCGGTGGCGTGGCCGGCGGTGCGCAGCCGGTGGCGCAGATAATTTTCCATGTCATCCGCGCGCAGCGGTTGCAAATGAAATCGCAAACTGACGCGCTGATTAATGGCGGCATCGGCCACGATCATTTGGCGCAATTCCGGCTGGCCGATGAGGATCAGCGTGAGCAGCGACGCGCCGCCACCGTTGCAATTCGTCAGCCAGCGCAATTCATGAATCGTCGCCGGCGTCATGTCTTGCGCCTCGTCGAGCAGCAACACCAGATGGCGGCCGCTGGCATTAACCTTGCGGACGAGCTGTTCAAACAGTTCGCAGCGCGCGAGCTTGCCTTCACCGTTCAAATGAATCTGCGGATCCAGCCGGCGGAGCAGTGAGCCGAGCAGTTCTTCGAGCGGGAAGCCGGAATTTTCCACCGTGACAACGTGAAAACGCGCGTCGTCAATCCGGCCGGCAAACACCGCGCGCGTCAAAGTTTTGCCGCTGCCGATTTCACCGGTGAGCAGGCCGAGATTCATGGTCGTCTCGCTGACGAGATACAGCAGTCGGCTCAACGCTTCTTCGTGGTCCGGGCCGGCATAAAAAAAACGCGTGTCCCACGTCGCCTCGAAGGGACGTTCACGTAAATTCCAATGCCGCAACAAATCCATGTTCAAAAATTCAACCGCCTCGCCGCCGGCGTTTCAGCCTTGGGTGCGCCGCCGCACCTGTTCGTAAATCGCCAATGTTTGCGCGGCATTAATCTTCCAGTCAAACCGTTTCGCATTCGCAAAGCCGGCCGCGCGCCGGCGTTCGCGTTCCGCCGGGCTGCCGGCCATTTGCGTCAGCGCGCCGGCGATGGCCGCGATATTTTCCGGCTCGATGGTCAGCGCGGCATCCGCCACGACTTCGCGCAGTGAGCCGCGCGTGGAGCTGATAACCGGTACGCCGCAAGCCATCGCCTCAATCGGCGGAAAACCAAATCCTTCAAACAACGACGGATAAATGAAAACATCCGTGGCGTGGTAAAGTCCCGGCAACGCCTCGTCACTCACGAAGCCCAAAAACCGGATGTCGGCGGCGAACGGCGAACTTTTGGCCGCCGCATAAATCGCTTCCGCGCCGTGCCAGTCGCTGCCGCCGAGCGCGAGTAGCCAGTCGGATTTCGTCTGCGCCTTGAATTGGTTAAACGCTTCGATAAGGCGGACGTGATTTTTGCCGGGATGTTCCAGCCGTGAAACGAAAAGAAAAAACGGACGATCCAATTTCCATTTTTCCACTGCTGATTTTTTGGCGGCGGCAACGTCGCCGGGCGTAAACCGCCGGTGGTCAATGCCGTTCCACACCACGTCCACACGGTCGCGGCCGAGGCCGAAAAAGGTTTGCAAATCGCGCGCGGTGTTTTCGCTGACAGCGAGAATTTTATCCTGCCGGCGCGCGAGGCGTTTCACGATCACGCGGCCGTACAGCATGCGTTTCCAATCGTATTTGCCGGTGATGTGAAACGGCGCGAGGTCGTGAATCGTCGCGACCAGCGGGCACGGCGCGCGCCAAAGCATCCGGCGATAGCTGGGCACATGCAGCACGTCGAGACCGAGATTCTGGGCGAGCTTGGGCAGTTCCGTCTGGTGCCACAAAACATTTTTCACCGCCGGCCGGAATTTTTCCGCGACGGGAAGCAACTTCATTTTGTCGCGGGCAAAAGCGAAGAGCGGCAAATCTTCCTCGAGCACGAACAAGTGAAATTCATGCTGCTCCGCGTGCGGCAACAGGGCGCGCAGCAGCGCAAAAACGTATTGCGCCACGCCGGTTTTGCCGCGCTGGATGACGGAGGTGGAAAAGCCGATCTTCATGATTTTTCACCCAGCAAATATTCTTCCAGCCGCGTGTGGCGGAGGACGTCGCGGACAATTTCGACGGGATGGTTGAATTGCAGCTCGATGTCCCGGCGCTTCAAACTTTTTTTGAACCGCAACATCAGGCCAATGCCGGTGCTGTCCACAAATGTGACCCGCGCGAGGTCAATAACCACGGTCCGGCCGGGCGGCGTGTTGGCCAGCTCACTTTCCGTCTGGCTGCCGAGTTTGGCCGCGTTGCGGGCGATGACTTCGTCGGACCAAAGAATATGTACGACCTCGGCCTGCACGGCACTGGAAACAAGCGGCGCGCTGGCGAGCGTTTGGATCAGGCTGCGCGCGGCGGCGACGCCGGGCTGGATGGTGAAAAATTCATGCAAGTTCATCAGGCGCAGCGCCGCTTCCACGAGTGGCTGCGGCGCGACCAGCACAAATTGGTGCCCCACCTCGCGCGCCCGTTTGCGCAGGCGGATGAGGCTGCCGATGCCGGAGCTGTCGGTGAGGACGGTCGCAGTGAGGTCAAAAATGACGTGACCTTTTTCCACGGTGGCAAGCCAGTCGCTGCGGAAATGTTCGGCCTCCGCGACGCCAAGGCGTTCAGGGGCACGGATGACGGTGTTGCCAAAAGTGTCCGTCGAAACCGCCGCCGGTTTGGCTGCGGTTGGCGCCGCTTTGTGCGAGCGCAGCCACCACCATTGCCGCCAGATGGCGAAGACGAAAACGCGCAGGTCTTTGCCGTAGCGGCGCACGAGCCGTTTGGGTTCCTGCAACATCCGGAAAATCCATTCCGTGCCGGTTTTTTGCATCCACACCGGCGCGCGTTTGAACGTGCCGGCCAGAAAATCAATTGTCGCGCCGACGCCGACGGAGAACGGCACGCCGGTTTCGCGGTAATGCATGTTGATCCATTTTTCCTGCTTCGGGCAGCCGAACGCCACCAGCAGAATGTCCGGATCAGCCGCACGGATGCGGTGCAAAATATCGGCGTGATCCATTTCCAACAGCGGCTTGAACGGCGGCGAATAAGCGCCGACGAGTTGGAGTCGGGGGTGTTTCGCGCGGGTTTTTTCGGCCGCGGTGGCGACGCTTTGCGGGGAGCCGCCGAGGAAAAAAACTTTCCAGCCTTTTTGTTCCGCCAAAGCGAGTAGTTCCGGAATGAGGCCGGAGCCGGTGACGCGCTCGGGCAGGGGATTGCCGAGAAATTTCGAGGCCCAGACGATGGGCATGCCGTCGGCGAGCACGAGGTGGGCGTCGAACAAAATGCGCCGCAGCTCGGCATCTTCGCCGGCCTGCACGATGAAATCCACGTTCGCCGTGGCGCCGTAATGCGGCTGGCCGGAAGCGATCATTTCGCCGATGACGGCAAGGGTTTCCGGCGTAGTGACGTTGTCGAACGGCACGCCCAAAATTGCGATGGGCGCCCGGTCGGTCGAAACCACTGGCGGATGGGCCGGCATGACGGACAGAGCTTAACCATTTCCCTCCCGAAAGTCCAAGCGGAGAAAATCCGTTGGCCGGCGGCAAAAAACCGCTATGCTCCCGCCGGTGAACACGGTTGACCTGATCAAGCTGGCGATTGTCGGGCCGCTGTTTTTCCTGCTCGCCCCCGCCCTCGGGCTGGCCTTGAAAGACCGCGCGGGCTGGCAGCGCGCGGCGTTCGCCATGATGTGTTTCATGACCATCAACGGCCTGCTCGGCCCGGGCAACTGGGGCTTGACGCTCGGCTCGGTCGAGCTGTATCGCGGCCACACAAAGGGTTATCATTTCTATTTCAACCACGCCATTGCCATCGCGCTGATTGTGGCGAAATGGCGCGAAGATCCGAAAGCATTTCGCTGGTTGCCGCCGGGGCTGGGCTGGTATCTGCTCTACTGCGGTATTTCCATGCTGTCCTTTCTCAACGCGCCGTCGTTGAACTACGGTTACATGGCCGCGCACAAGCAGCTGTTTTCCATTTTGCTGGTCATCGCCACATTCAATTTGTTGCGCACTGAGGACGACCTGAAATTTTTCGTCCGCGTCATGGCGGTCACCATGCTGTGGGAACTCTACGTTTGCCTGAAAATGAAATACCTCGCCGGCATGTATCAAGTGCACGGCACGTTTGAACATCAGAATCCGCTGGCAATGTATTCAGTGCTCGTCGGCATGGTGCTGCTCGCCGTCACGTTTGGCCCGCCGTTCAAGGGGGCGACGGTGACGCTGCTTGCCTTCGGCGCCTGCGCGATCATCGTCGAATGTACCTTGTCGCGTGGTGCGCTGGTGATGTTTGGCATCGGCACGGTGGCCGTGGTCGGCTTGAGTCTGGCGGAAAAAATCACCGCGCGGCGCGTGTTGCTCTCCGCGAGCCTCGCCCTCGTCGGCGCTTTAGGATTGGTGTTGGCCATTGATTCCATCGCGTCGCGTTTTCACGACCGGGGCAACCAAGCCAGCGGCGAATTGCGCGAGGTGATGAAAGACGCCTGCCGCGCGATGGTGCATGATCACGCGCTCGGCGTGGGTTGGAACAACTACGCGCTCGTGGTGAATCCGCCGTTTCGCTACGCCGATATTTATTTTGACTGGCTGCGCGGCCGCGGTATGATAAACACTGATAACGCCCCACCCAATGCCGTAGTCGAGAGCCATTATTATCTGCTGCTGGCCGAGAATGGCTATTCCGGTTTGCTCGCGTGGCTCACCCTGATCGTCATCGGCTTGTGGCGGAACCTGCGGGCATTTCTGTTTTTTGAACATTCCTTCAAGCGCTGTCTGGCGTTAGGTATCGCCATTGGCTGCGCACTCAATTACGAACAGAGCACGCTCGAACGCGTCCTCACCCAGCCGCGCAACCTCATGATATGGCTGATCTTGCTCGGCGTCACCGCCCGGCTCGAAGTCATGCGCCGCGAGGCGAAACAACTTAAAAAATCCGCATGAAAACCCAACCGAGACGTCCGTGGTGGCTGCGCAAAAGAATTTTGTTCCCGCTCGCGCTGGTGCTGGGACTAGTAGTCACCGGCGGCATCGCCTTTGAAAATTCCGACGCCTCGTCGGTAGTCGTGTACAACCTGACCGGTCGGCCGCTGCCGCCACTGCTCATCCGGGTGGGCGGGCAAAGCCGGAGTTTTCCCACGCTGGCCGAGGAGGAATCCGTTCGTCTCACGCTCGCGCCCGGCGCCGCTGGCGCGGTGCATTTGGAATTGGCTACGGACCCGCCGTGGAAATGGGAGGGCGATTTGCTCCGTCCGCGCGGCGGCTACCGGATGACGATTCGCCTGTGGCCCGAGGGACAAGCAGAGGTGTTCACGGATGTTTCGTGGTGGCGCCGGTGGTTGAACGATTAAAAATTTTCGCGCCGTCAATTAACCGTCGTCATTGCCTTCCGGATTTTTTCCACGACCACGCGGGTGTCGAAATCACGGACAATTTTTTCGCGCGCGGCGCGGCCATGTTGTTCCAGCAGTTCCGGCGCGGCCAGATACTTCCGCAGCGCCGCCGCAAGAAGATTGGCATCCGGCTGGTCGAGCAAAAAACCATTCTGCCCGTCGTCAATCAATTCCCCGATGCCAGCCATGCGCGTGGCGATGGACGGAATACCGCTCGCGGCCGCTTCCAAAATCACAATCGGGCTGCAATCCGCCCGCGTGGGCAGCACCAGCACATCGCTCGCCTGCACCAGATCACGCAGGCCGTGGGCATCGGAATTAAAGCCGGTGTAGCAGGTGATATTGGCGGCTTGGGTTGCCGGCGGACTTTTGGTGACGAGATGCCATTCGACCTCCGAAAATTCCGGCAGCGCCGCCACGGTCATCAGCACATCGCCGCCTTTCCGCATGAAATCTGCACCGACAAACACGATGCGCAACGGGCCGGCGCGGCGCGGTCCCGACCTAGGCAACCAATATTGCGTATCCACCGACGGCGGAACGATGGTGATTTGTTCCGGGCGGACGCCGTGTTCCGTTTGCAGCGCTTGGGCATACCAGCCGCTCATGCAAAAGAAATGATGCCCCGCGCGGGCTTGCCGCCGGACGCCGCGACCGTATATGAATTTTGCCATGCCGGAAATTTCCGGCTTGCGGCTGTAGCCGAGTTGCGCGAGTTGGCGGATGGTGGCGTCGCCAAAAATAAAATAGCGGACGCCGCGTGGTTGCGGCAGCCAAGGGCAATTGTGATAAGTAGAAATAAGAATACGCGTGGCGCCTTGGCGAATTGCCGCCTGCGCCGCCACCCGCCCGCCGAGCACGTCGTACAGCATCTGAAATTTGCCCAGCCACTTGGTGAAGCGGTCCAGGGCCTGCGCATATTCCTCCAGATGCACCAACACGCAGGTGCCGCCGAGCGCGGGCGGCAGAAATTTTTCCAGCCGGGCGCGGATGGATTTCCAGCCGGCTCGGTTGCCCATGCAAAATGCGAATTTTACCGGCGGCACGGGGCGCGTTTTCATCAGTGGCCTTTCACCTTGGATGCCAGCGTGAGCAGTTTTTTGAGGTTGCGCTTGATCACCACCCAAAATTCGTAGCCATACGCCACCAGAATCACCACCGGTTTCCACGCGCGTTTCAGACTCCACGTCAGCTTCGGGGTCTGGTAACCTTGGCTTTGCGCCCACTCAATTAATTCCACCACCGGCTGGTAATATTGCAGCCGATCCAACCGCCAGAAGGACCAGTAACGCGGATTGCAAGGGCCGAGGTGAATCAGGCAGGCCGCCGGATCTTGGTCAAACTCGCCGCGCGACAACGGCGGCGCTTGGTGCGCAAACGCCATCAGCGAGTTCAGCACCGACTCGTCGAGTTGCGAGTAGGCGAAATTGCGAAAATCATGCGCCTGCTTCGTGCTGCGGTTCGGCAACACCTTCATCATCTGCGTGTGCCACATGCGGGTGAAATCCAAATATTTGCGATGCACCGTCAGGTTGCCGCCGCAGACCGTGTTTTTAATGGCCGGCTCGGTGCGTTCGCCGACGTCGCGCTGCCAAACCTCAAGCATTTTTTTGGGAATGCCACCCGGCGTTTCGCCCGGCTCGTAGCGCATCCGAAAAACCATCGCGTCTTCGGCCGGCGTTTTGAACCGCGCCGACCAGCCCGGCACCGCCTGCGCGAGATAGCGCGTCAAATCGCCGGTCACAATGCAGTCCGCGTCGAACAGGCTCACCGTTTCGCACGGATAATTTTCCGCCGTCAGCAGCGCCTCCGCCTTGCGCGTCGTCGCATTACGCGTGTTGGACAATTCAGCATCGAACACGCGCACCTGCTTGAACTGGGTGAACAAAGCCTTTTCCTCCGGCGTCAAGCCGACGCCCAGCAGATGCACCATCGCCCGCACATTGTGGCGCAGCAGCGAGAGGATGAGCACATAAGTCGGAATCACATAGTTGCTGTCCGAGATGGTGACGATGATGTAAGGATATTCCGTCGGATTTTCGTTGCGTGGTGGGTTCATAGGATGAATTGAATTGGCATTAAGAAAATCAATTGTAGCGCGACCATAGCAGCGAGTAAGCGTCAACCCAAGCGGAAAAAGAATCCGCCGAATTGCCGAGCGCGCCTTGCACCGCGCGCCGCCATGTTGGTTCTGTTTGTGTGTCGCGGCACCACAGCAGTAACGCCAGCGCATGCAACAATCGCTCGCGCGGATAGCGGTCGCAACGCAGTCCGCGCAGGCCGAATTGGCGGAAATTTACCAGCCGGTTCCGCAGTGCGGAAGTTTCCGGGCATTTGTCCCAACCGCTCAAGGCATAATCGCGCGGCGACGAAAAATTGATGCCGAGCCGTTTGGATTCCAACCACAACCAGAGTTTTTTTCCCAGCTGCGAAAGCTCCGCGTGCCGCGCAAATAAAGTTTCGCGCGAATCTGTGGAGCGCGTCGGATGCAATTTGAATTCCACACCGGCGGCGTGATGTCGGACCAACTCCGCCAGCGGCAAGTTTTCGGTGCCGGACAATTTCACCAATCGCGCGTGGCGCTCGCGACAGCTCCAATGATATTGGCCATTCGCCGCCAGCAGCACATCGCCAAACGCCAGTTGCGCTTTCGCGAGATTGCGTCCGACAAAATCCGCTTCCGCTTCGCCGAAATCTTTTCGCGCCAGCCGTTCGGCGGAATACAGCAAACCGGAACAGCGATTCATCAGCAGCCGGGTCGCTTCGTGCAGCGGAATTTTCGCCGCGTCGCGATGTTGCTCGCAACCGGCGAGCAACACATCATTGCCAAGCTGCCAGCGGTGGCCGGCCACGAGATCGTAGTAAAACATGCTCGGCGCGCTGCGGCGCAGCTTGTCCAGTGTGAGAACTTTGAACTCCACTTCAAGTCCGGCTTCCGGCGATAAACTTTCACCCAATTCGTGCAGCGGATGCCGAAATTTGCGCTCGGCGAGAATCGCATTGCCGCGAAGAAATACAAAAAATTCCAAATCGTTATATGGCTGGTCGCCATTCGCCGTCTGCAAAACGCCGCCTTCGCCGCGTCCGTAGCCGCCGCCGAGTGCGATGGCTTCCAGCTTCCCCGCCGGCACGAGCGATTTTACGCCAGCCAAAACCTTTTGGCATGTCGCCGCCAGATGCGCTTCCAACGCGGCGTTGCCGTCAATGGTGAAGCGCTCGCTCATGCCGGATGCGCCTCCTGCCAGCCCTGCCGGAAACCGGCAAGCTTGCCTTTGCGCTGCTGCCAGCGGATGCCTGCGGCATGCGCGAGTTCGCCGAGTTTTTTTTCGCGGGCGCAAAATTTTGCGTCGTGCCGCACGTCGCTAACCCAACCGAGCAAAACCGTTTTCGCAAAATTAAAATCTCCCGGCGAACCGCTCCACGCCTTGCCGATGGCTCGCGCATCGCCGAACGCGCGCTTGTAGCTTTGCTCCGGCGTGTAATTGTGCGAATGCATCGCCACCGACTCCGGCACATACGCGACGGCGTAGCCCTGGGCCTTGCACCAGCGCGTGTATTCATCGTCCTCGGCATATTGCAAATCCTCGCGGAAACCGCGCTGGGACCAAACATCCTTGCGCAAGCCGCTGCTGACCATGCTGAAAAAATGTTCCCACTTCGCCGACTCGCGGTTCGGGCCGAAGCAGCGGTCGTAGTCGTTTGCAAAAACGGCCTGACAATCGGGACGCGGAATCTGCCGACCAAAACACGCCGCCGTCTTCGGCGCTTGCAACGCGTTCACCAACGGACGCAGCCAGTTCGTGCCCTGCGGCGTCGCGTCGGCGTTGAGGAAAATGCCAAACTCGGATTTTGCCAGTCGCATTCCCTGATTCATCACGCGGCTGGGATTATATTCCTGCGGCGTGATCTGGACGAAGTGCGCGGGTTGCGCGGCGCGAATTAATTCCTGCGAGCCGTCGGTGGAACCAGAATCAATCACGATGAGTTCCCAGTTTTTGAACTCCTGCGCGGCGAGTGCGGGCAGTGTGCCTTTCAGCGCCCACGCCTCATTGAACGACCGCATGATGATGCTGACCAACGGATCGCTCATCGCGCGCCTCCTTTTTTCCGCTGCAAAAATCGTTCCAGTTTTGCGACCAAATCGGCGGCGACATTGCCTTCGGCGTAAAGCGCCGTGCTGCGCTGGCGCAAACGCGAACCGGCTTCGTCCGCCGCGCCGGGATCGGCGAGTAGCCGCCGCGTGTGCGTGGCCAAATCCACCGCTGTGTCGCCGATCAAAACCGTGTCGCCCAGATCAAGTCCTTCGGCGCCGATGGTCGTGGTGACGACGGCACGGCCGACGGCAGCGGCTTCCAAAATCCGCGTGCGCGTGCCGGACGCGATGCGCAGCGGGAGCAGGACGAACAACGATTCCGCGATGGCGCGTTCGATAGAATCCACCGGGCCAACCAGTTTCACGCAATCCGTGCCGAGGGCGCGCAGGCGTTCGGCGAACAGGGCGGGCGGATTTTTTCCCGCGATGTGGATTTTGACATTATGCCGTTTCAAGTCGGCTTCGATTTGCGGCAGCACCTCGTCCACGAGAAACTGAAAGCCGTTTACATTCGCGGAAGAATCGAGGCTGCCAAAAAATAATATCGCCGGCTGCCGCCCGACCACCGGCGCGGCGACGCGCGGCATGATGTTGGGCAACAGCGAAAATTCACCGCTGGCGGGCCGCGGCGCGATGCCATCGCGGACGTCGGCCAGCTCGGTGGAATTCGTGAACAGAAACAGCCACGGTTGGTGGAACAACTGGCGCTCGAAGCGCTGCAATTTCCATTTCTCAAACAGGAACCAGCGTTTTTTGAACGACGGATTTGCCGCCCACGTCAGCGCCACGAGCCGCGACGACACCATGTCCACGTCCACCACCACGGCGGTTTCGGGCGCGGCGGCATGGATTAGTTCGATCAATTCCCAGCCGATGGTGAACCGGCAAAAAACGGCAGCGTATTTTTTCTCGCGCATCAGCGAAATAAATTTCTCCCGATCAGTAGGCAAAAACGACGGCGTGGAAGCCGGACGCGGAAACGGCGCCGCCTGCGGCGCAAACAACGCGAGCGGCGGGAAATGGGTCCAGGCCGGCTTGGCCGCCGCGCCGTCGCGACCGATCAGCAGTAGCTCCACGTCAAAATTTTCGCGGAGCGCGTGAAACAAAAACCGGCTGCGGTTTTTGTCGCCGCCGGATTCATTCTCGAACGGCACGTCGAGATAAAGAATTCGCTGGCGGCTCATGCGAGATCACCTTTCGTTTTTCGGCCGAGTTTGCGGCGGATTTTACCGGCGTAATTTTCCCGTTCCGCCGCCGTGAAGCTGAAGCGCCACACGCCCGCCACGCCGACCGCGCCGGCCAGCGCGCCCTCGGCCAGCGTGAGTATCGTGTTGCTGCCGCTGGCCCAAAACGGTTGCAGACGCAGCGCGAGCACAACGGCAATCATCGGCAGACAGCCACGCCATGCCGGCCAGACGACCAGACGGAAAAGCTGTCGGCGAGTGATTTGCGCCTCGTGCGCCGCCCAGCCCCAGATGAGCCCCCAGCCGAATCCAAACGTCGGCACCACCGAGCCGATGGCGACGCCGAGAATTCCCCATTGCACGCCGAACGCATGGCGCAGCCAAAAAGTGAGGCCGATGCTCAGCGTCAAATTGATTACGGTTTCGCTGACCCCTTGAATCATCATGCGTTTTTCCTGCCCGGCCATCATGAACATGTTTTTGAAAACGTAATGCGTGACCACGAGCGAGTAATACCAGAATAGCATCAGCTCGCCGACCCAGATGACGGGCGCGCTGGGGTCTTTGCCCGTGAGGATGCGCGCGACGCCGTCCGTGTAGGCGGCGGTGACGATGTACAGCGGCGTGGCGGCGAGAATACTGTAGCGCATGCCGTTCAACAGCATTTCGCGCAGCGCGGTGGCATCGCCCTTCGCGTGCAAATGGGCGGCGGTGGGCGCCAGCACGCCGGAAATTTGCCAGGTGAGCATACTGAACATCTCGCCGACTTTGCCGCCGGCTTGATACGGCGTGACTTGGGCCACGCCAAGGATTGTGCTGATGACGGGCTGGTCGGTTTTGTTGCGGAGCATGTTGCCCAGCGTGTTGGCGTAGGCGTAAAGGCTGAACCGGCTGGTTTCGACGATCGCCTTCATGCAAAACAGTGATGGCCGCAATTTCACCTCGGGCATGTGCCGCAACGATACCCACGCGGAAACAAAATAGGGCAGCAGAAAACTCAACAGCGACAGCAGCACCAGAATCATCATGCCCCAGTGATACAACACCGCGCCGGCGATCACGGCGAAGTTCAAGATTGCGCCGACGATGACGATGTTGTTTAGCACCGAAGCCCGTTGCTGCCCCTGCAAAATCTCAGGAAAAATGCCGAACGGAAACCCCACACCGATGCCGCCGAGAAACACCAGCATGATCCGGCGATATTCCTCACGGTGATCCACGCTGACTTTGAACATGTCAATGAGCGGCCCGGAAAAGATTGCGCCAAGTCCCACCGCCACCGTCGCGCCAATGCAATAAAAAAAGAAAATCGTGCTCAGTACCCGGCTCAATTCCGCCCAATTCTGCTGCGCGGAAAGTTCCGCCACGCGCTTCTGCGCCGAGTAGCCAAAACCGAAATCCAGCAGAATGCCGTAGCCGAACACCGCCCACAGCAGCGACCAAAAACCGAACTCCTCCGGCGTCAGCCCCTGATAGAGCAGCCGGAAAGTAACGAGCCCCAGCCCCATGCGCACCACCATCCGCACATAGGTTGTCAGGGTGTTTTTGATAACCGTTTTTTTGACTTGGTCTTTGGTCATTTTCGTTGCGCGCAATTTTCCTCCGCGCGCTGGTAAAGGGTTTCAAGCTGCCGGCCGATTTGCGTCCAGTCGTATTTTGCTTTTGCCTCGCGCAAACCGTTCGCGCCGATTTTATTTTTCAATTCCGGTTCAGTGGCAAAACGATTTAATTTCGTCGCCAAATCTGCTGCGGCATCGCTGGCATTCGGATCAATGAAAAATCCCGTCTCGCCATCGCGTACCAGTGCTTGCAAACCGCCGACGCGGCTCGCGATGACCGGCTTGCCGGAACTCCACGCTTCCAGCACCACAATGCCGAACGGCTCGTGCATCGAGGGCAGAACAAAAACGTCGCAGGCGTGGAAGGCTTGAATCAATTCAGGATTATCGTTCCGCATTCCCGGCAGAATTTTCACGCGGCCGCCAAGATTGTTGGTGGTGATGAAGTCGCGCAGTTTCTTTGCGTAATCTGGCTGCGTTTCCGGCCCAATCAAAATGAGAAATGAATTTGCCTGCTGCGCGCGGAGCTGGGCAAACGCTTCCAGCGCAAGCATTTGGTTTTTCTGCGCGTCAATGCGGCTGATATTGAGTGCCAGAAATGCGTCGGATGGAATTCCATGTTTCGCTCGAAATGCCGCACCGTCGCCCGTGACAAACTTCGCGCAGTCCACACCGTTTGGCAGATACGCAATGCGGTCGTGCGTGAGCTGCTTTTTGGCTTTTTCCATTTCGCTTTGGCCGACGCAAATCACGAAGTCCGCGTCATCGAGCACGCGGCGCGAACCGAACAGCGCGCCGAACGGCTTCCCCCACTCGGTTTTGTTTTCAATCGGCTTGAGCATCGTGCCCAACTCGGCAGTCGGCACGTCGAACACGCCGCCGTGCAGCGACACGACAAACGGTTTTTTTTGCCAGCGCGCCGCCGTGCGAACTTCGCCGCCGAGCCGCTTGAGCGCGTGCGCGTGGAACAGCCGGACATTTTTCTCACGGCGCAACGCGTTGAACAACGAGAGCGAAAGCAAGTTACCGCCTTTTTTATCGAGCGCAGCTTTATCAACGGCGCTCAAGCCGAAGAACGGATAGCAATACGGAAAACGCTTCACCGGCACGCCGCCGATGGTTTCGTCGCGCAGTTTCGCCAGCGCCATCGAGGTGAAAATTTCAGGTCGCCAGCCGTCGCGCTGCTGCTGGCGCGAGATTTCCAAGATGACGGTTTCCGTGCCGCCCCATTCTTCCGCTACGAAACGACGCGGGACATGGATGATTTTTTTGGCGGCGGAATTCATTTTATTTGGCGGCGGAATTCTTTATCTTCGCGAGCAGCGCAGTTTTTTCCATGAGGCGGCAGATGTGCGGAATGTGCGTAACGTCGTCGGGAATCGCCGGCTGGTTGGTGCAGAGCGTGGCGTAGCTTTGCGGGTCGGTCGGATGATAGCCGTGCATCGCGCGAATCGGTCGCTCGCCCATGTGACTCGGCACAATGAGAACACCTTCGCGCATGAGAAAAATAGTTTCGCCGAATTTCCGGTCGGGAAACAGCGCGCGATAACGCTGCAATTCGTCGTCCGGCAGGATGCGGCCTTCGGGAACTTTGCCGAGCGCCTCGTGAATTTGTTTGCGCGCGTTGTCGTTGAAAAACCAGAAGCGCGCCATCGTCGAGTCATAAACGACGGCGTAATCTTTTTCCATTCTCACCGGCAGCGCGTCAATCTTGGCTTTCAAATCCACCAGTTCGTCGCAGTTCGCCATGCCGTGGTCGCTGAAAATGTAGAGGTGAACTTCGGAATAATGATTCTTCGCGGCGGCGAGGACTTTTTCAATCCAGTCTTCGTAAACGCGCAACTTGGCGGGAACTTCCGGCGATTGATTTCCGACCATGTGCAGTAAGCCATCGAGTCCGGCCCAGTATTGAAACACAAAATCCACACGCTCGGCTTCGATGGCGGCGATGATATCGTCGCGATTTTGCTCCTCGGATTTCGTCGTGTCGGTGACGAAATACGGAATTTTATTTTCGACGAGAAAATCAAAAATGTTTGGCCCGCGATTCATGCCTTTCGGCTGGAGCGGACTTTTTTTCTCCGTGAAATCAAACAGGTGGATGAACTTGAACGGAATATTGTAAAGGTCAAAGTAGCCGCGAAACTTGAGTTGCACCTTCACGAACTTCGTAAGATAGCGGCGAAAAATCCGGCGACTCGTCACAGCTGTCGGAAGCCAGCGCATCCAGCGCAGCGAACGGAACGGAGAATTTTTCGGGTCGTAAACAAAATAACACCAGTTGTAATGCTCGTCCGGCCAGTGGCCGGAAAGAATCGAAGGCACACAGGTCGAGCTATAGCCGAAAACGGATTCCAGCCGCTTGCGGTTCGGCGCGAAGTTTTTACCGAACGGATCGTTGCGCAGAATTTCCCAGCCCATCGCGTCAATCATGATGAACAATGGCAAAATCGGTTTCATAATTTTTCTCCCAAGCGTTTAAGGATTTCCGGCAAAAATTGTTTTTTGCGCGAGACGCAGCCGGCCCAAACCTCGCCGCTGGCGCCCAACGACTGCGCCAGCACGGCAGATTTGGCGTCAAATAAAACCACGCTGTCGCCGCGAAAAATATCGGTGATCAGCAGCGCCGCAAAATCCCAGCCGCCGCGCTCCCGGCGATCGCGCAAGGCGGTGGCAAACTGTTTCAGGTGCGCAGTATCCAGCCGTGTGCGATCCACGGTTTCGATTTGGGCCACGGCGAATTTCGCGCCGCCGCCGGCAAATTCCTTCAAATCTTTTTCCACCAATTCCGCTGCCGGACGTTCGAGCGTTTCGTCATTGCGAATCAACACCTCCCGGCCAAATTTTTTCAAATCCACCTGCGCGCGCCGCGCCAGCGCAGCCGCTTGCTGGCGGTCAATTTCCGTGGTCGTCGGCGAAGTGAGCAGCAGCGTGTCGGCAACAATCGCGCCGAGCAGCAGTTTCGCCTGCGCGGACGAGGGTTTTTTGCCGTGCTCGGCAAATTTGCACGCGATGATGGTCGCCGTGCTGCCGACCGGCCGGCAATCAACGCGGATGGGCAGCGCGGTTTCCAGCGTGCCGACCCGGTGATGGTCCACGATCTCGACGATGTCCACATCGGCGATGCCTTCCGGCGCCTGATGTTGCTCGAAATGATCCACCAGCACGACGCGACCGCGCGGGAAACTCATGATTTCGGTGCGCGACAGAACGCCGAAGAGCGTGCCGTCGGGATTCAACACCGGCAGCGCAAACTGCGCCTGCCGCAGCGCGGCCTGGGCCTCGTGAATGGTCTGGTCCGGGGTAAGTTTGGGAAAATTCTCCGCTTGCATCAGGCGCGCGGCGGGCACGGCCATCGGCAATTGCGTCACCAGCGCCATCAGCGAACCGCGATAATGCAGCACGCCGAGGCCGGGACACGCACGCATGGCTTTTTTCCACGCGGCATTTTTTTCTGCCGCGCAGGTGATGACGAGCGCCGCGCCGGCGTCGCGGCAGCGCGCGAGCAGTTCCGGTTGGTCGCCGATGAGCGCGAGCGAACCGGGCGTAAGCCGACTCAAATCCAGCACGATTTGTCCTTCGGCCTCGGTCTTCGGCTGTTGCCAGCGCGCGAGCTTGAGAAATTTTTCCAGATCGGCGACGGAAAAAAGAACGCCGAGAAAATCCTCGGCGTTGGCGTGATAAAAATAATTCGCCATCGGCATCCGGTCGCTCAACAGGCCGAGCAGTTTCCGTTCACCATCCAACACCGGCACCACGCCGATGCGGTGACGCATAATGAGGTGCAGCGCTTCGCCGAGCGCGGCGTCGGGGCCGAGAGAAAAAACGTCGCGGCGCGCGACGTCACGAACGCGGGCGTGCAAATGACTTACCTGCCGCGGCAGCGGGAGGCCGGCTTCGGCAAAGAGCCATTGGGTCTGCGCGGATAGTTCGCCGAGAACCAAGCCTTCAAAAGTTTCCTCGCGCGAAAGCGAGTTCAACAGCACCGCGTAGACCGCCGCCGACACGGCGGAATCCGTGTCGGGCCGCTGGTGGCCCACGACGAAAGTCGGTCGGCGAGCTGGCGCGGAAGCACTCATGCGGCTGGCGGTTCGAGAATTTTTTTCACTTCGCCCAGCAGTTGGTTTGGGCTGAACGGTTTGGTGAGAAATAACGCGGCACCGGCGATTTCCGCCTCCACTTTGGTGAGCGCATGGCCTTTGGCAGAGAGCACGACAACGGGGATGGTTTTCGTGGCCGGATTTTCCTTCAATTGCCGCAGCGCGCCGAGACCGTCGAGGCCGGGCATAATGACATCGAGCACGATCAAATGCGGCTGTTCCTTGGCGGCGGCGGCGAGCGCCTCGTGACCGTCGCGGCAGCAGACCACAGCGAACCCGCCTTTTTTGAAGGTCATTTCCAGCAGCCGCAACATGTAAATTTCGTCGTCGGCGACAAGGACTTTGGGCGTGGCGGGCGCATTCATAAGAGGTGCTTGATCAAGATCAGCGTCTGGTCGTCGGTCAACGGTGCGTGTTCGCGAAAATCTTCCAGCCGGTTGAGCATAAAATACATGCCGGCGTGCGTGTCGGTCGTATTGGCGGCGGTCTGCGCGAGCAGATGAATTAATTTTTTCTCCCCCAGCATTTCGCCGGCGGCATTCCGCGTTTCGCTCAAGCCGTCGGTGTAAAGCAGCACAATCGCCCCGGGTGGCAGCGCGGTTTCGGTCTGGACGTAACGCGTCAACGGTTCGATGCCGAGGGGAAAACCGGATTGGCCCAGCGCCACGGCTTCCGGCAGACCCGGCTGCCAGACCAGCAACGGACAATGCCCGGCGCTCGCGGAGGTGATTTTTTGCCGGCGCGGATTCAAGCAGGCAATTTGCGCCGTGACAAACATGTCCACCCGCGACAAATCCGGAAACAGCGTGCGGTTGGCCGTGGCCAGCAACTCACCCGGCTGGTCAAACAATTGCGGCATGGAGCGGATCGTGCTGCGCAGCACCGCCGCGAACAGTGCCGCTGGCACGCCTTTGCCCATCACATCCGCAATCACCAGCAGCAGCGCGCCGTCGCCGGCAGGAATGATGTCGTAAAAATCGCCGCCGACCTGCAACGCACTTTGGCAAGCCGCCGACAACTCAAACGGCAGGCACGCCGGCACCACCGCCGGCAGGAGCGACCGTTGGATTTCCGCCGCGATTTCCAGTTCGCGCCGAGTAACGCGCGTGGCGGTGCGCTCGTCGAGCAGGCGGGCGTTGACGATTTGGATCGCCAGAAAATCAATGAATGTGTGCAGCAGATTCACCTGTGCTGCGGTGAACGGCCGGTCGGGCGCACGGCGACCGAGAGTAGCGGTACCGACGAGTTGGTCCGCGACGTAAAACGCGTGGCAGATGCCGCTGCCGGCGGCCATGACCGCGTACAACGGATCTTCCGCCGCCAGCGGTTCCTCCGGGCCAAACCAAATATCCTGCCGATTGCGCGCCGCGCCGATTTCCACCGAGGAAAAGGTTTCTGCTAGCTCGATTGCGGACAGAGCGGGTTGGTTTTCGGCCGGCACCACGAGTAGCGATTCCAGTTTTTTGCCATCCGGCGAAAGCATCCGCAGCACCGCACTATCGGCCTCGGCGATCTGCATCAAATCTTTCAGCAGCCGGCGCGAAAAATCTTTTACGTTCGATTGCGCGCCCAATTCGGAACTGTAGCGAAACAGGGCGACAAGGCTTTCGTAGCTCGAGGCCAGCTCCGCCGTCATATCCGTCAACGCCGCTTCCGCGTTGGCAAGCTGGCTTTGCAATTGGCTGATTTCCGGCAAAACTTTTGCGGCGGCCGCCGGGCGGGCGCGGCGGACCACGAGTACGTTCTGGCAGGCCTGACGAAAATAGGCGGCTTCGTCAGTATAGGATTTGATGAGAAACAGACCGCGCCCGGTTTCCGATTCCAGATCGGGTAGCGTCACCTCGTCCGGCCAATCAAATCCCGGCGTGTGGTCCGCGATGCGCGCTTCGATGTCGCGCTCACCGCAGGAAAGTTCAATGGTGACGGGCAAGTGCCGCGTGTCCGGCCCGGCATATTTGACGGCGTTGTTGGCCGCCTCGACGAGCACCAGTTCCCACGCGCCGAGATCGGCCTCCGACAGATTTTTTTCGGCCAGCCATTCGCGCGCCGCCAGCGTGGCGTTGCGGACGGCGTTGAAATCGCAGGCGACTTCAATGCGGAGGGAGTCGCGAAATTCGCGGCGGAGGGTGCTGGCAGCAGGCGCGTTCATGGCCTTAATTCAAAAACTTCGTCGAAGCGCAACAGGCGCAATAACTCGCGCAACACCGGCGAGGGCTGGAGCAGGCGCACCCGGCCGTCGGCGGCGACGAGGTGTTTGTGAATGACCATCAACGTGCCGAGTCCGTCGCTGTCAATATACCGCAGGTCCGCGCAGTCCAGTTCTACCGTGCCGATGCCGGGATGCAGTTGGCGCAGCACGGCCTGCTTGAAATCGCCGCAGTTCGCGGCACCAAGCCGGTCGAGTCCCGTGACGCGCACCGTGCCGTCGCTGTCGGCCACGACGTTCATCCGTTGATGATTTCAAAAACGCGATGCAGGCGGGTCAGTTCCAAAATTTGCTGGACGTTCGCGGCCGGCTTGAACAGCCGCACCGTGCCGTTGCGGGAGCGCAGCGTTTTGTGGAGCGAGATCAGCGTGCCGAGGCCGCTGCTGTCCAGGAAGGTCAACGCCGACAGGTCGAGGTCCAGGCAGACGCAGCTGGCCGGCAGGGCGGCGCGGATTTCATCGCGCACTTGCGCGGCGTTGGCGGCGACAAGCTCCTGCAAGCCGGTCACCACGGCAGTTTGTGAATCTTTATTCTGAATGTTCATAGTTTTTCTCGATCATATTGCGGTTTAGTTCGTTTGGGAAGTGCGCAAAATTATCTGCTGCAGAATTTTCCGGTCCAGCTCGCGGTTCGCCCGCACCGCATAAAAACTGGAATGCGCCCGCGCGGCGTCGTCAAAATGGTCCGCCGCGCCGAACGTGTCCGCCAGCGAAAACAGCCCAATCGGCGCGGCCAGCCAAAGTTGTTCAAACTCGGTCTCCAACTGCACCGCTTGCGCGCGCGTGAGCGGCCGGTTGCCGGCCCAGGTGAATTGCCCGCGCACGATGCTCCAGAGCTGCGGCCAGCGCCGCCATTTGCCGGTCAGCCCGCCCAGCTCAAAATAATCCATCTCGCGGAGTGTTTTTGTGCCGGCCACCGCCGTCGGCACCACCGCGCGCTTTTTTTGGAAAAGATTTTTCAGGCCGCCGTTTTTCGCCGCCGCGACCAACAGCACCGGGCTGGTCAGCGCCAGCGCCGCCAGCGCGGCCAGCCGACCCAGCCACGGACTGCTCCGCACAAAACCGCGTTCGTGCTGCAAATCGCCCAGCAAAAATGCGTCCACGATTTCCATGAACGACCCGTTCGTTATGTTTAACAAACCGCCCGCCCGCGCCAGCGAATGGCGCACTTGGGTGAGCGAACCGACGTAAGTGTGCGGGCCGATCCAACTCGCTGCGACTTCCGCGTCATTGTCCACCATGGCCGCATCTTCGATGAAAGCGTCCGGGCCGACCGTGGCGCGGGCGCGGATCCAGACATTTTCGCCTAGCCAGCAGGGCGCAACGATTTTGGCAGCGGGATCAATCTTGCAGCGCAACCCGGCCCAGACGCCCGGCGCAATTTCCCGGGCGCCGACCCGCTGTTTTCCCGCCAGCGGCAGCCACGTTTGCAACGTCGCAAAAAATCCCGCGTAACTTGCAAACAGCGGCTTGTCCGGCAGCGCCGGCAAGCGGTCGGCCGTGACGATTTCTGCCTCGGGAAATCGCGCGTGCGCCGCCGCCGGGGAAATTTCCACCGCTTCCGCAAGCACTTGAATTTTCAAACCCCAACGCTCGCCGCGCCCGATGGCGGCGCGGACTTGATCCGGCCGGTCGGCCGCCAGCACGGTGACTTCCTTCGCGCCGCGATCTGCCAGCGCGCCGAGCCAATGTGCCAGCACCGACGGCCCGAGCACCGGCACGAGTGCGAGCGGCGTTTCGCGCGCCAGAAACGCGGTTTCAGCGCGGCGGTCGGGACAGATGATGACGGCTTTCATGCGCCTTTGCCGAAGATGATGGCGGGAACGGTTTTCAGCAACAGCCAGAGGTCTTTCCAAAACGACTGGCTTTCGATGTACCGCACATCCAAATCCACCTGCTCTTCAAAATCAATGGTGTTGCGGTCGCCGATTTCAAACAAACCGCCTTCGCGCTCGCCGACCTGCCAGAGACAGGTGATGCCGGGCTTCACGTTGAACCGCCGGCGGTGACGTTGTTCGTACAACTCCACCTCGCGCCGCACGGGCGGGCGCGGTCCGACGATGGACATTTCGCCTTTCAGCACGTTCCAAAATTGCGGCAGCTCGTCGAGCGAAGTTTTGCGGATGATTTTCCCGATTTTGGTGATGCGCGGATCGTCCTTCATCTTGAAGGTGATGCCTTCTTTTTTTTCATTCTTGGCGAGCAGATCTTTCAGCTTTGCCTCCGCGTCCACGCACATGGAACGGAATTTCAACATGCCGAATTCACGCCCGTGCAAACCGTAGCGCGTCTGTCGGAAAAAAATCGGTCCGCCGTCCAGCTTCACCGCAATGGCGATGCCGAGAAAAACCGGCGCGAGCAGAACGATGGCGATGAGGCTCACCCCGATGTCGAATACGCGTTTGAGAAAATACGCAAACCCGGTGGTGAAATTCCACGCCACGCGCTTCCACTTCACGTAGAAATTCAGTCGCGCACGGCCCCACGGCGTCTGCGCGGCGAGCAGCCGCGCCGTCATGCGTTCGCGAAGTTCGGCGTCTTTCATGGGCAGCCTCCAGTCTTTGGCAAATCCGGCCGCGCCGCCAGAATTTTTTGCGCCAATTCACCGCAATCCGCCAAGCTGACCGGTGAATTTAGCACCACCGTTGCCTGCGCGCGCTGCGGCTCGACAAATTTTTCGTGCATCGGCTCCACGTGGTCGAAAAACTGCCGCCGCACCGATTCCGGCGTCCGCCCGCGCTCGCGCACGTCGCGCTCCGCCCGGCGGCGAAAGCGCTCGTCCGCACCGCACTCGACGAAAATGGTCAGCGCAAATTGCGCGCGCAGCCAGTCGTGATGCAACAGCCACAGACCGTCCCAAATCACCACCGGCGGCGGCGAAAAATATCGCGGCTCTGGTTTCCGCGTGTGCGTGGCAAAATCGTAAACTGGCAAATCTAATTTTTCTCCGGCGCGCATGGCACCGATCACAGCGCGGAGTTGTTCCCAGTCAATCGCGGCTGGATCATCAAAATTCACCGTCTCGCGTTTCGCCAGCGGCATCATCGACAGGTCGCGGTAAAAATCATCAAGAGTCAGGCGCGCCGCGCGCGGCGCGAGCGCGGCGGCAAGTTTTTCCGCCAGCCAGGTTTTGCCTGACCCGCTGCCACCGACGACGGCGATGTGCACCGGCGATTTCATTTCCGCTGTTTTTCGGCAATAACCGTGGCGAACATTTTTTCGAGATCGCCGATGTAAGTTTCAAAATCGTAGCGCTCGCTGACCAGTTTCAGACCGGCCGCGCCGAGTTTTTTTGCCAGCGGTTTGTCGTTCAAAAGTTGATCAATGCGCGCGGCAAATTTTGCGCGGTCCATCCACGGCACAAGAAAACCGTTCTCGCCGTCGAGCAGCCAGTCCTTGATGCCGCCGGCGTCGAACGCCACGACGGGCAGCGCGTAGCGCATGACTTCGAGGCCGATGGTCGCAATCGGTTCCGGCCAGAGCGAACTCAGCGCGACGACGCTGCACTCGCGGTAATAGCCTTTCAATTCATCCTGCGGAATGAAGCCCTTGAAATGCACACGGTCGGCGAGGCCGAGCTTTTTGGTCAGCTCCTCGCAGAACGCCTTGTGATTGCCGTCGCCGAGAATCACACACTCAAATTTGGTTTTCACCTGCGCCAGCGCTTCGAGCAACACATCCACGCCTTTGCCGCGAATGATTTGGCCGGCGTAAATGATGAGATTGCGGTCGCTAAAACTGCTGCGCAAATTTGGATCGCCCATGCGCGGCACGGGCGCGTGAATCTCAATGCGCTTGGCGTCGAAGCCATTGTTGAGCAGTTCGTCGCGCATGTAAGTTGTGACGACAACCATGCGGTCGAACCGGCGGTTGAGCGCGATTTCTTTTTTCTTTTCGGAGTAGCTGACCCATTTCAGCGGAAAGCCGCCGCCGGAATTTTTTACCAACGACGCGAGGCACGGAAAAATGCAATATGGTGACGCGGCGCGCGTGCAGATTTCGCGGGTGAAGTAATTATACTTGTAGCTCCGCATGCAATAGATGTCATGGTCGTGCACCATGCGGAGCAGCGGCACGCCGCTTTCGACAAGTGTTTGAATGACCGAAAGGTCGGCCATTTTGTGAACATAAACGGCATCCGGTTGAAAATCAGCCAGCGCCTTTTTGACGACGGCAGAGTTTTCACCTTCGCCAAGCGCCGCGCGAAAGGAAAAAGTCGTTTGCCAGCCGGCTTCATTTTTGCCGGTGCTTGGCCCGTGCAAAATGCCGATGATGTGGCCGCGCCGGCCCAGCTCGGTGGCGGTGATGTGGGCATTGGCTTCCGCGCCAGCAAGGGCGCCGAACCGTTCGTGGACGTAAAGCAGTTTCATGTTAACGCCGATAGCAGCCAACCCAGCGTTTGCAAAGCGTGCCGACCAGCGCCGCTTTCCGCTGTGCGCCAAACATAGAGAGGAATTCCCGCCGCGTCAATTCACCGCACAAAATTCCCGCTGCGGCGCGGCGGTTTTTCCCGGCCAGCGATTCAGACGTAAAGGTAAACGTAAAGCGAGAACGCCACCGCTGCCAGTCCGGCGACCGCCGCGACAGACCAAAGCAGATTTTTCTGGCGCGCGGCAATCGCAAAAGTGGAAATGATGACCGCCATTTGTGCTGCGAGCATGCCGAAGAAAAATTTACCGCTGCGCGCGTGGTGTTTCTCGGCGGAAACATTGCCTTTGCGCACCTGCAATTCGTAGATGTTTGCGATCGTCTGGTTTAGCCGCGCTTCAGCGTCATATCGCGCCGCCTGAAAACGGAACCGCGTGGCGTTGAAGCTGCGCAGCTTCTCCCCGCCGGCGGCGATGGCGATGTTTTCCTCCGCCTCCAGCGCCTGGCTGATCGGTTTGATCGCGGCATCAAAATCCATCACGCTTTGCCGCGCGGCCACTAGTGCCTCGTCCAGCTCCGTTTTGCTGGTTTGAGTGAGAAGCGCAGAAATTTCCGTCTCCGATTTGTTCTCCGCAAGCGCGCTCAAAGCGGCCTTCACCTTTTCATTGAAGGGCGCCACTTTGGCTTCCGGCAATTGGCCGGCGAACAGCGCGCGAAAAATCACCCCATTTTTCTGGGGCAATTCGTCGTTGTCCAAGAACTTCACGCCGGTAGTGGCCTGCAGCAGCTCCAGCGAATTGTGCGCCAGCGCGCTCCGCATTTTCTTGGCCTGAAAATAGCCCCACTGATCGCCGGCCTTGGATTGCAACTGCGCGGCGAGCGCGCGGTCGTATTGCGCTTTGGTCATCTCGCTGGACGCGAGGCCGGCGAGCATCGTCGCCACGACGGTCATGACGATGGGCGTCGCGCCAAGAATTTTTCCCCACTTGTTGGGCGGCAGCTCGGCTTTGAGGTTTTCGGGAATCTGGATTTTTCCGGCCATAATATTTGCGTGTCGCCGGCCAGCCTAGCGGGAAAACTTTTTTCGCGCCAGCCTGCAAAACACATTGCCGTCCGGCGCCGGAAAATTCACTATCGCGCCATGCAGGAAATCTGGCACCACGCGGACGTCATCGCCCGCTCGCAAATTTTCGCCCGCAGCTTCCGGCACTGGACCGGCCGCGAGCTGTTGCCGGGAAATTTTTCCCCAGCCGAACTGGCCGAGAAACTTTTTCACGCGCCCTTCGCGCTCGTCGCCCACGGCACGGAGGCCGATCCGATTTTGCACTACGGCAATCGCGCCGCGCTTGATTTGTGGGAAATGTCTTGGGCCGAACTCACCCGCACGCCTTCGCGGCTCACCGCCGAGCCGCTGCTGCGCGAGGAACGTGCCCGGCTGCTGGCGGCAGTGACGGCGAACGGGTTCATTGACAATTATTCCGGCATCCGCATCGCCCAAACCGGCCGCCGTTTTCGCATCGCGCAGGCGACCGTCTGGAATTTGCTCGCGGCGGACGGAACCTTTTGCGGTCAAGCGGCGACGTTTGATCGCTGGGAATGGCTGTGATTATCGCCGGCTGAGCGCCGGTACCGACGCGAGTTTTTCCAACCACGCGGCATCCGGCGGCGCGTACGGTCGGAAAGTTTCCAAACTGCCTTCGCGGTCGTTGTAAAACACCGCGCGATGCAGGCCGAGCGTGGCCGCCGCCGGCGCGTCAATCAAACTCGCCGAGTCGCTCGCGCTCATCTGGAACAGCACGCGCATCTCAAATTCGCTCAATGTTTTCCGACCGAGAAAGCGGCTGACATTATTGTAGGTGTCGCAGGTCGCGAGGAGATGGATGCCGCGTGCCGAACCTTCGGTGAGCAGATTTTGCAGCGTCACAGCCGGACTCGGCGGCGCGCCGGGTTCGTTGCTGGTAAAACCAAATTCATCTTCCGGCCGCAGCTTTTTGAAATTTTGGAGGCCGTGCACCAGGACAAAAATTTCCGGACCGGCATTTTCATTTTCCGCGCGCGACTGCAATTCCGCCGCCAGCGCGGCCATGATTTCCGCGACCTGAGCGTTGCCGCCGGCCACCGGCGCGTGCGGCACGGCGTGAAGGATGCGTTCCAAAATATCGCGCTGCGGAAATCCCGGCGGCGTGCTGTCGAGCACGAAAAATCGCGCCGCCGCCGGCGGATATTGCGCCGCCAACGCCACCAGCGCGAGCGACAACAACGTGGCGGTGCGCTCCTCGCTCTGGCCGACCAGGAGCAAGTTGCCACCGCTTTGCCGCCGGAAAATTGCCTCGGTCGGGCCTTTGATGGAATTCGGTGCGCCGAGCCAGGCGGCAGCTTGCGCGGGCACTTGTGTCGCGGTTTTTTGCAGCGCCAGCCGCAATGGAATATTTTCCTGCACATCCGCCGGCGCATTGCCTTCAAACACCATTGGGCCGGGATATTTTTCTGCGCTCTGATCCGCGCATTCGCGGATGGTGGCCAGATAACCGTCGCGCGTTTTGTCCGCCAGCCAAACCGCCTGAAACGGCGCGTTGCCTTCGAGCGCACCGGCCGCGTCGTTGTAAATGCCTTCGCCCGGCCGCGAAAGCAGACGCGGCGCGGGATTGTCCTGATCCATGATGAGATACGCGTCGGCTTCGTTGCATTGCAGCGCGATGCGAATGACCATTTGGCCGATGGTCGCGCGGGCGAGCGTGTAAGCGCCGCCGAGGGTTTGCGAACCGAGCAGCACATGAATGCCAAACGCACGGCCCTGCCGCACGATGCGATCGAGCAGCACCGCCGCGCCCTGCGCAATGCGATCTTCCTCGGTAAAAAATTCCTGAAACTCGTCAATCATCAACAGCACACGCGGCATCGGCTCGGCGGCCGCCCGTTTGTAGCCGGCCAAATCCTGCGCGCCGACTTGGCGGAACAAATCACCGCGCCGGCGCAATTCGTCGTCCACCCGCTGCAACACGCTCAGGCCAAATTCCCGATCACTTTCGATGGCCACGACTTTGGCGTGCGGCAACCGGCGGGTGCCGTAGCATTTGAACTCAACGCCCTTTTTGAAATCCACGAGGTAAAATTCCACCTCCGCTGGACTACACCGCAGCGCGAGATTGGTGATGATGACGTGAAATAAAGTGGATTTGCCGGAACCGGTTTTGCCCGCGATGAGCACATGCTGGCGCGTGCCGCTGCCGATTTCGAGATACTGCCATTTCGTCGCGCCGGAGCGGCCGATCGGCACGCGCAGCAGCTCGGTGGTGGCTTCCGTCCACCGCGCCGTTTCCGCCGGCGCAATTTGCGCGAACGGCACTTCGACACGATTCGCATCTTTGCTGTCCCGGCCGACGCGCTGGAGAAAATCCGTGGCCACGGCAGGCGGCGGCGGCGGATCAAAATGCAGTTGCCCGCCCAGTGCCCGTCCGTTGGCCAGCTCGTAGCCGCGTTCGTTGCGGACGAGGCAGATGCTGTTTTGGCGCAATTCATCCGGTACAAAATCCGCCGGCGCGGGCTGGCGCTGGTCCCAATGGATAAGGGTAAATACGCCGCAGCGCGCGCCGCTGGCGGCGATGTTGCGGAGGCGCTTCGCCGCCGTGTCGCTGAAGTTCGCCGGGAACGACGCGATCACGAGAAAATGATATTTCTCCGCGACGCTGCCGGCTTGCGCGTTGTATTCCGCGATGGTCGCGTATTCGTTGCGGAGATACATCTGGATGATTTTCTCCATGTGCTCGTTTAGCTCCGCGAGTTTTTCCTCGAATTGCGCCGACTGCGTCCAGATGCGGCTGTTGATGCTGCTCGCCTCGAAATCCGCCAGATGCGTGAGCGCGGAAAAATTTTGTCCCAGCCCGACCGGATCAAAAATCGTGAAGCTCAATTTCCCCGGCGGCAAGCCAGCGAGCAGGCGGAAAATGATGTTGTTCATAGCGCCGAACGCTTCCTTGCCCCCACTTTTTCCGGTCTCAAACAAAATGGAACCGTGCGCCGGAAACGTCAGCGCGAGCGGCGCGGAAACTGTCGCCGGCCCGGGCCAGCGCAGCCGCGCATCCTTCGGCAACACGCCGACGAGTTTTTCGACCGTCGTCTCCAGCCGACCAAATTGCGCCGCGTTGTGAAACGCCGTCGGCGGCGTCCAGTTTTTCCAAAGCGCAGCTTCCCACGGCGGGAAATTTTTTTCCGCTGCGTCATTGGCGACCCGCAGCGCCTCGCACAACGGCGTGAGCGTGGCTTTCCAATCTGTCTCCAATTCCTGCCAGCGGCGCTGGTGATCCCTTTCGATCTGCGCCATTTTGATTTTGTGCGCTTCGCCGATTTGCCGCACCTGCGCGCCATCGTCGGCTTTCAGGCGCGACAACGTGGCGGCATAATTTTCTTCCAATCGCTCCGTCGCGCGCTGCTGACAAGCCACAATTTTCTGACTAATGCGGGCGGCTTTGGCGTCAATCGCCGCCGGCTGGGTGGCGCGCAACTGGCTGATTTCGCGGACGGCCTGCCGCCATTCCTGATGAAAGGACTGTTTGGCCGCTTCAAATTCGTTCTTGATCCGCGCCTGCTCTGCGGCGAGATGGGCGGTGGATTTTTCCGCACAGACATCCAGCAGTTGCCGCATTTTGGCCAAATCACCGGCAATCGCCGTCGCCAGCGGCGCCGCCGCGCGGCTGCTGAAAAAATGCGTCAGGACGAGGAGAACCAACAAAACCGCACCACCCGCCGCCGGCACGGGCGAAATTTCATGCCGGGCAAAATGCGCGATGAACGGGCTGGCAGCCAATCCGAGGAGCACGCCCAGCACCAGTCGAACGGGCAGGAAACGAAATATTTTCGGCAGCGGCAGTTGTCCAAACCGATTCAGGTCGCCGGCATTTTTCGCCTGCAATTTTTGCAGCTCAGTGAACAGCGCGGTTTCATCCGCCGAAAAATCTCCGGCCGGCCAGACGTGTTCCGGTGCGAGTAACCGACGAAATTTTCCGTAGCCGCGCACCGCGCGGTGGGCGGCGGTGGCGAGTTGCGCCTGTTCTTCGCCAGCGGCGGCAAGCTGCTGTTGGAAATGCTCGTGAACCGTGGTGGCATTGGCGAGTTCATCCTCGCGCCGGCGTTCGGCGGCTTGCACGCCCAGCTGGGTGCGGTCTTTCCATTCGGTGTCGGCGCGGCTGATCTGGTCCAGCACCTGCCGGCTGACGGCGGCGTGGGCGTGGTTCAAGCGCGCCCGGCGGGCGGCGAGGCGGGCTTGCCATTGCGCCTGCGTGGTTTCAAAAGCGTCCGCGGCCGCAGCCTCCTGTGCATTGGCGGCGGCTTCTTGCGCGTTGGCGCGGGTCGAAAAAAAGTTGAGTTCGGCGGCGGACTGGCTGCGGAATTCGCCGTTGAGTTTTTCCTCGCGCGCGACAAAATCGCGGACGGTGGTTTTCAGCGTGGCGAGCTGCGCGAGCATTTCGTTGACGCCGGGCGGGTTATTCACATTCGCTCCTGGTTTTTTTCAAAAGTTCTTCCAACTGATCCAAAACTAAAACGGCGCGGTTCACGTTGGCGGAAAGTTCGGTGAGGTACTGGCACTCGAACTCGGCGCTCTTGAGGTCGCGCCAGTGAGTTTTGGTCTCGTCCCATTCCAGAATCAATTCCCGCGTGAGGCCGACGAGCCGGCTTTTGTTGCCGCTTAAATTCATGATGGTGTCTCTGGTTCTGTCGGGGCGGTGGCGGGCAGGGAATCGCTGCGCGGAGCGGCGACTTGCTGGTAGGCGGCGAGCGCTGTGAGCACTTGATCGAGATACGCCACGGCCCGATTCATGTCGGTGGCGAGAAAACCCTGCAATTGCTCAGCTTGTTTGAGCAGCGGGGCGGCGCGGTTGTCGAGTTCGCGATCCCATTTTTTGAGGAGACCCAAATGCGTTTCCGCCGCTTGCACGGCCTGGCGGGCGCGCTGAAAATTCATCTGGTGGAGCGCGGTGGATTCGTGAAATTGCGAGAGGCGGGCGTTGAACAATTCCTGCTGGGCCTCCTCCAGCCGGCGTTCGCGGCGGCGGCGTTCCTGCTCCCAGAAAATCCGCTGGTCATTTTGCAGCCAGAGCCGCGTGCGCGAAACTTCGTTGGCGGCCGCTTCGAGCAGCGGGCGAACGTGGCTGAGATAGACGATGAGTTTGGCCCGGAAGGCCGCGATGGCCTCGACCGAAGTGATCTGGGCTGTAGCCGCCATGCGTCAGCGCTGGTTGAGATATTCCTCGATGCGCTGGGCTTTGCGCAGGAGAAACGGGGTGTGTTCCTTGGAGAGCGCGACAAATTTTTTCAGCGCCTTGAGCGCCTGCTTGAATTCCTCGGAAAATTTCTCGTGCTCCTGATCGGACCAAGTGTCGCCGAGCGCCGCGAAGCGCGATTGCAGCAGAATCATACGGTTTTCCAAGTCGCTGTTGAAACGCTGAAGTTCCTCGGCGAACCGCCGGACTTTTTCGGGTTCCATGATTGCCTGCGCCATGATTTTGCCTTGGTTAATTGGTTGCGCCGCAACTATCGCAAATCAGCGGACGTTGCGCAATGGGCGCGTTGCGGGGAAAATTGCTCACACTTCCAGCCGGTCATCGGGCCGCGCCACAAGCGTGTACAGCGCGGTCATCAGGAAAATGCTGATCAAGAGCCGCGTAAACAAACCGCTGACGATGACCAGCGCAAAGGGACGTTGTGTGTCCGTGCCCACACCGGTGGCCAGCGCCGTCGGCAGCAGGCCCAACGCCGCGACCAGCGCGGTCATCATGATCGGGCGCAGCCGCAGGATCGCGCCCTCGCGAATGGCGACGGCGAGTTTCGTGCCGCCGAGGCGCAGTTCGTTGACGTAAGAAATGTAAACCACCGCCGTTTGCACCGAGACGCCGAACAAGGCGAGAAAGCCGATGCCGATGTCCTCCAACGTGTCCATGCGCCCCTGACCGCGCACATAATAAAACTGGCCGGCCTGCGAATAAAATTCCCCGCCGGCGTTGCGTTGTTGGCCGCCTTGAAATAGCCGTCGCGCCCAAACCCCAAGAGCCGGTGCCCGCCGGAAATATTTATCGCGAAAACGGAACCGATGCTGGCGGCATTTGCGCGGGAATAACAAGGTGCGGTGGTATTTTTTGAAGCAAAGTGGCTGTCCGACATGGATTCGAACCATGTTTTTGGGTTTTCTCATGGAAAACCTTAGAAGTTGTTTCGTTGCTGCTCATTGCTCAAAGAATAGCAACGATAATGAAATATAACCAATATTATCTGAGTTTCTTTGAGCAACTGCCAGCACGTTAACTTGTGCAAATATTGTGCAAGCCGCCTAGCTGTGCAAAGGTTGTGCAAAATTAAATGTCGCAACCAATACTGTGCAAAAACTGTGCAAACTTTTTAGGGATAACTCACAGTAAAATTCAACTTATCCCCCCGCGAACACCGGCTGAAAATTGGCCTCGATCAGGATGCGGGCGACCGCTTCCCGCTTGTCCCCCTGAATCTCGATTTGGCCGTTCTTCACCGTGCCGCCGGTACCGCAGGCACGCTGCATCGCTTTAGCCAGTTGCTCTTTCTCCGGCAACCCGATGCCCACGAAGTTTTTTACCACCGTCACCGTCTTGCCCCCACGTCCGGCTTTCACGCGCAGGATGTCCACCCGTCCGCGATTTTTCCGTGCCAGTTTTGGCTGCGGCGTGATGCTCATAGGCAAAGATGCAGGTGCGGGTGGCAGGCCATCACTAGACAGCGTGGCAAAGGGCGTTTGCCCTAAACCGGGGCTTTCCTCCGTAGAAATGCGATTAAATTTGGCCATGTGGCTAATCGTAGGTGCGGCCCAGCTTGGCCACAAATTGTTTTTACTCGGACATCCTGGTCCTAGTGCCATTGGCAGACTGGCGGCATGAAAATGATTTCCGTCAGCCTCCGTCACTCGACCAGCCACGTCCTCCAGCGTTTCGGCGCGGCGCAACTTGTCCGCCATCCCGATGGCCGACATGAATTACTTGGCGGCACCACCGCTGACCACGCCGCCGCCCACGAATGGATTTCCTTGTGCGTCTTTGCCAAATAAACCAGATTCACGAATTTGCGCTCGTGCAACTTGAGTTCGCCGACCGCATTGAAAATGATTCTGCGCAAATCGAGCAAGTCGACAGCGTGCTCTGGCGTGCTGCGAATGATGGCTTCGTTCCCGCCAGCAATTCAGGGTCGCCGAATGCGTAGACGTTACCATCGCCCCGTTTTTCCGTTTGCAAAAAATCCTTCAGATCCAGTGCCCGGTTGCGCAGAGCCTTCCGAAAATAGCCTTCAAGATGCCCGAGGCTTTTGATGATCTTGATATTTTGTAGAGCGTCAGCGCGAGTTTGCTGGCAAGGTCTTCCGCATCTTCCGCTGTGATTACGTTCTCGTCGGCTGAAAACGTCTGCGTGATGTAGGTAACGGCAATCCCGGTAAACCGAACCAGCAATAGCGTCCAGGCGTCTTCATCATGTGCATGCAGCTTTTCCAGCGTGATGCGTCCGTCTGCCCAGCTATCCGCCGTGATTTCCGGAAGATCATTGGCGTCCAAGACAAGATCTGTTTCATCAACGTCCACCGAAATATCATGCCGCAGCCGGTATTCACGACCAGCAGAAAATTGAAAAAAGTCGTCAGAAGAATTCGGGATTTGCCGCTTAACTTGTAGGCGGTGATTTGCGGACGAACCGAACGGCTGAAAATAAATGAAATTTAGCGTCAGAAAATTTGTCCCGTTGCCGCTTATCTTGTAGAACCTGATCTTGTTTTTTAATCTTACGCTCGTCTTTTCCCCTGAGTCTTCTTTTTTTCTGTTCCGATTTTAGCGGGCGCTCGTGCCCGCCCGATTTTAACCCGACCCGTGACGAGCCGCAGGTCGAAAAAATATTTCGATGAATTCAAATATTGTAGTTGATCCGGCGGGTGGTGCCGCGAATACCACTCCGCGAACGGCGACGGAAATTGCCGTGAACGTGTTGGGCCCGATTGACTGGTGCAGCGCGACGATGGGACATTGCGAGTGCCCCGGAAAGAGCTCGCATGGATCGAAGAACGGCGCGAAGGATTGCACCCTATATCTCGACCGCGTGCCGACCGTGACCTGTTTTCACGCGAGCTGTAAATCGGCCGTGGATGCGGCGAACAAGCGTCTGCGTGCAGCGATTTTGAACCCTGATAACGACGTGAATTTCAGCCAGCCCCGGCTGACGGCGGAAGACCGCGAACGTCAGGCCGAGCGTGAACGAATGTCACGACGGCAGCAGCGGGCGCGTAAGGCTTTACCCCGGTTGATGATGTTTGCCCTGCTCCGCGTTTGGGTGAAGCTGTGCGAGCCGGTCTGGGATTGAATTAAAAGTTGGGTGGAGTGGTGGACACTTTTTGTGACTCTATTGATTGAAAAATCTTAAAAAGTGTTCGCTACTCCAGCGGTTGTCTCTCACTGCGGGCATAAAGTCGATAATTTGCCCCACCACTCCACCCTGACTCGTCCATCAAACCGTCGTCACCTTCAAGAAACGCTCGAAAGGACCAAACTGCCGCTCCTCCAAAATTAAAATTGCTGCACTTCCGATTTTTGCGCTTGCCATCTGCTGCCGATTTTAATGATTATATAGGATATAACATTAAACAAAAAGTTTAAAAAATAAAACAACCAAAAAACATTTCGCGCAGCCTTGGCTGCGGTCCACATTGAAACTTACGAATTTCCCAACAGAAGACAGCTGTCGAGGCTTTTGCACCGGACGGTGTACGATTAACTCTTTAATCTGTGGGTAAGGATAGTCGTCTGATGTGGAACGCAATTAAGTGCTTACCATCTTATTTGAGGAACACCCGAGTCCCCACAATGGACAGTCACCACAACAACAGCTTGGTTTGCGTGCAAGCGAACAGCCATGTTCATCCTTCAATCAAAAGGCAAGACGGGGGAGAGGCGCTGCCGCTTACCGAAGTCGAAATATCGGATCAATACAACTTTTAGAAGCTGCCGCGCGGTTTGGCGCGCTGTCATGAGAGTTGAGTAAACAGGAGTTCAACGAATAAACATCAATGCTTTTCAATTCTCTCGAGTTTTTGATTTTCTTTCCGGTTGTGACGCTGTTGTATTTCCTGCTCCCGCATCGTCACCGCTGGTGGATGCTGCTCGCCGCCAGTTGTGGTTTTTACATGATGTTTATCCCCAAATATATCATCATTCTCGCGGTAACGATCATTATCGACTACGTGGCTGGTATCTTGGCTGAAAAACCGGACCTCTCGCCGCATAAACGGAAAAGCATCCTCACAATCAGCATCCTGTCCACCTGCCTAGTTCTCTTTATATTTAAGTATTTCAACTTCTTTAATACAAACTTCGCCCATCTTGCCGCGCTACTCCACTGGAACTATCCGATCGCAGCTCTCAAACTTGCGTTGCCCATCGGCCTCTCATTCCACACGTTTCAAAGCCTCAGCTATGTGATCGAAGTTTACTGTGGTCGCCAAAAAGCCGAACATCACTTTGGCATCTATTCCCTTTATGTGATGTTTTATCCCCAACTTGTCGCAGGTCCCATCGAACGTCCACAAAACCTACTTCACCAGTTCTATGCGAAACACGCCTTCGATTATCAGCGAGTCACCGATGGTCTGAAATTGATGGTCTGGGGTTTGTTCAAAAAAGTTGTCATTGCTGATCGACTCGCCATTGCCGTCAACACGGTGTATAACGATCCCCACAGCTTTACGGGAATTCCCTTGATCATCGCCACCGCCTTCTTTGCCTTTCAAATTTACTGCGATTTTTCTGGTTACTCCGACATCGCTATCGGTGCCGCCCAAGTCATGGGCTTTCGCCTGATGGACAACTTTAACCGCCCATATTTCGCAAAATCCATCCCGGAGTTTTGGAAACGTTGGCACATTTCCCTCTCAACTTGGTTTCGCGATTACCTCTACATTCCGCTTGGTGGCAACCGCGCCAAAACATGGCGTTGGCAATACAATCTGTAAACGGCGGTTGAAAAGTGCGGCGGGTGGCGCTCGAAAAGTGCTGCACCCTCCGGGCAAAGAAGACTGGTTTTTCAGGTTTTCGTCAAGCTGTTGATTCCGCTTCGAGGTAGAAGCAGCAG
>TBL_comb47_HYPODRAFT_10000804_pt1 | contig 41224 bp, 38 predicted proteins | sample TroBogypolimnion_40_FD_10682 | JGI IMG/M metagenome (IMG submission 10682)
TTGAAAACATTGCCGAAAAAGCTCCGCTTCCTGCCGACAAGGCCAAGGCCTTTCACAACATGGGCAATTCATTCCTGGTTCAGAAAAAACTTGACGAGAGCATTGCTACCTACAAGAAAGCCTTGCGCATTGCCCCCAATGATCCGCAGACCAAATACAACCTTGCCTACGCGATGAAAATGAAGAAGGAGGACGATAAAAAGAAACAGCAAAATAAGGACAAGGACAAAGACAAGAAGGATAAGGATAAGGACAAAAACAAGGATCAGAACAAGGATCAGAACAAAGATCAAAACAAGGACCAGAACAAGGATCAGAACAAAGATCAAAACAAGGACCAGGATAAAAAGAACCAGGATCAAAACAAGGATCAGCAAAAAGACCAGCAGCAACCTCAGCAAAACAAGATCTCCAAACAGAATGCGGAACAGATGTTGCAGGCGCTTGAAAATGATGAAAAACAGACACAGGAAAAAGTAAAAAAAGCCCAGGCACTGAAAGCAGAGAAACGGAATGTTGAGAAGAACTGGTAAAAGAAGTGACTAAAATGACTAAAGTGACTGTATTACTTGGTTTAGAACATGGATAGTGCGTAACTTTAGTCACTCTGGTCACATTAGTTCACTGCAAGAAAAAAGAAAATATAAAGATTATACAAGCATGATTCTCAGAAAGATAAAATTGATACTCTTTGCCCTCCTGTTCACCTTGCCGGGATGGGCAGCCGATAAGATTAGTTTTACCATGGAAGCACCTCAGGTGGTTGAAATGGGAGAACAATTCAGGTTGGCCTTCTCTGTCAATGCAAAGGGAACGAATCTTAAACTTCCTGACCTGGCTGATTTCGATGTTCTGATGGGACCATCCACCTCCCAAAGCACCTCCTTTCAGATCATCAACGGCGTTAGTTCCCAGTCAGTTTCGTTCTCTTATCTCTATGTTTTAAGGGCAAAAAAAGAGGGTCGTTTCAACATCTCCCCAGGGGCTATCACGGTTGACGGAACGGAATACAAGTCAAATGCCCAGTCCATTGAAGTGGTCAAGGGAAGTGCCAAACCCTCCTCGGGCGGGGTGGATACGCCAACCTCCACGCCGGGTTCCGTGCCGAAGAGTGACCTTTTTGTCAGGCTTAACCTGGATAAAAGATCCCTGTACAAGGGAGAGCACCTGACCGCCACGATAAAAATCTATTCAAAAGTCAATTTGAACGGATTCGAAGACATCTCAATTCCAAATTTTGAAGGATTCTGGGCACAGGACATTCAGTTGCCCCAGCAGATTTCCCTGCAAAGGGAAACCTACAACGGAGAAATCTACAACGTCGGAACCCTGAAGAAAAGCCTCCTGTTCCCCCAACAGACGGGCACTATCTCCATTGGTGCGGTCAAGATTGACTGCATTGTCCAACAACGGGTCAAGAAGTCCCAAAGCATCTTCGATGATTTCTTCGACTCTTTCGCCAATGTGAAGGCGACCATCATGAGCGATCCGGTCTCCGTAAATGTCTTGCCATTGCCAACTCCTCCCGCAGGATTTTCGGGGGCTGTAGGCAAGTTCGACATACACTCCTCCATTACCTCAAAAAGTGTCAGGGAAAATGATGCCATCACCATCAAACTGGATGTGACAGGTAACGGAAACATCAAACTGATCAATCCTCCCAAAATTAGCTTCCCTGCAGATTTTGAAGTGTACGATCCAAAAACAAACAGCAATTTCAGCGCATCAGACCAGGGTTTGAACGGAAATATCACCTTCGAATACCTATTCCTGCCACGCTTTGCCGGGAGTTATACCATCCCGGCCGTCAACTTCGTCTATTTCGACACAGATTCGAAAAAATATGTCTCAAAATCCACGGAAGAGTATCAGATCAAGGTAGGCAAAGGAGATGGCACACACGCCCAAACGGTCAATGCCGTGGCGAAGGAGGATCTGAAGCAGATCGGCACCGACATCCGGTATCTCAAAACGACCAATGCACCGTTGCAACAGAAAGGATATACCTTCTTCGGCTCTTTTGCCTTCTACCTGCTCTACCTCGCCGGAATTTTGACCCTGCTGGCCATCTACCTGCTCAACCAGAAGCGGATCAGGGAGAATGCCAATGTGGCAAGGATGAAAAACAAAAAAGCCAGCAAAGTGGCATTGAAACGGTTGAAAGAGGCAAGCAGTCATCTTCATGCCGGTGACGATGAAAAATTCTACGAATCCGTTACCCGCGCCTTCTGGGGATACCTTGGAGACAAGCTGACCATTCCTGCCTCCGAACTGTCGCGCGAAAAAGCTACCGATGAACTGACCAAACACGAGGTATCGGCAGCAATCATCGAAAGATTTGTCCAAATTCTGGATACCTGCGAATATGCCAGGTTTGCTCCGGGCGGAGGAACCGCCAAGATGCACGAACTATTTGGAGAGGCAACCGATGTGATGTCTGTGATGGAAAAAGAGATTAAATAATGGTTCGCATTACAAGAAAGTCTATGATTATGAGAAATTTCATTCAAAAATATTCGCTGGTACTGCTCTTTTTAGGCACCATGCAGATTGCTTTCGGGCAACCGGCTGCCTTGCAGGATTCACTGGCAAAAGGCAATCAACTCTATGCTGCCGCAAAATATGCCGCAGCCGTCAGAACCTATGAGGCCATCGCCGCCAAAGGATACGAATCCTTTGAGCTCTATTACAACCTGGGCAATGCCCTCTATAAATCAAACAACATCACCTATGCCATCCTCAATTACGAACGGGCACTGAAATTATCACCAAACAATGAGGATGCACATTTCAATCTGGAGATGACAAAGAAGCAGGTGGTCGACAACATAGACCTGCTGCCCGAACCTGGTTTTCTGCGCTGGTGGCACGAATTGATCAACTCCCGCCCCGCCGACAGCTGGGGAACCCATTCGCTGGTAAGTTTCTTCCTGTTCCTGTTGCTGATCGCCCTCTTTCTCTTCGCAACAACCATCCGGAACAAACAGCTGACCTTTTGGTTTGCAGTGGTGACACTCTGCTACAGCCTGCTCACCTTCTCCTTCGGATCCAGCCAGCGGAGCAAACTGGTGAACCACAACAGCGGTGTCATCACGGAACGAAGCGTGCGAATGAAAGGTTCGCCCAGCGAAACAGGCACCGAACTCTTTATCCTGCACGAGGGACTCAGCGTCCAGATCACTGACAAACTGGGCGACTGGATCGAAATCCGACTGGCCGACGGCAACAAGGGTTGGGTGAAGGAAGGTGCCCTGATTAGGATCTAGCGAAGGAAAGGGAAGACTGAACTAGAGGACTGGAGGACTATAAGACTGAGGGACTGGGAGGACTGGAGGACTGGGAGGCCGGTTTCTGGGCGAAGTGGTCTCTGCGCGAAGCCGAAGGGTCGAAGGGTCCAAAATCGAAAATAAAAAAGTTGTTCTCAGCCTGAATTTACCCTGCCTGGCATGTATTTCTCTGTGAAACTCTGCGTAACTTTGGTACTTCGAAAATTCGAAATCGAAAATCCAAAACCCGATGCCTCTCTATCTTGATCTTTCGCACGAAATCACAGATAAAATGCCCATCTACCCCGGAGACATTCCTGTTTCGCTTCTGCAGCAGTCATTCTTTCAGGAAGGGGGTCATGCCAATTTTCATCTCTCCACCGGAATGCACGCAGGCACTCACCTCGATGGGCCCATGCACCTGACGGGCAGCCTTACCAGGATGGCCGAAATCCCTCTGGAGCAGTTCGCCGGGAAAGGCTTTTTGGTGAATGTGGTCGGACAATCTGTCATCGATCCGCCTGAATCGGTTTTCGAAGTGCTGCTACCCGGAGCAATTGTCCTCTTTTATACCGGATTTGACCAATACTTCGGACAGGGTGCTTACTACCATTCCTACCCCGTTTTCAGCGAAGCAACCGCTCATTTATTGGTCAAGAAAAAGGTCAAAATGGTAGGAATGGACACCCCTTCCCCCGATTATGCCCCTTTCCGCATCCACGAAATATTGCTGGGCAACCAGATTCTTATCCTGGAAAATCTCACCAACCTATCGGCACTGCTCCCCTACCGGGAATTTGAACTCCTGGCCTTTCCACTCAAAATCAGGGCCGATAGTTCACCTGTGAGGGTGGTGGCAAGAGTAAGCTAATAGCTATTGGCTGTCAGCTATTAGCTATTAGCTATTAGCTGTTAGCTGTTAGGTAAAAAAGTACGAAGCCCCAAAAATTGAAAATCCAAATTTGAAAATCGAAAATTTATAATGCCCCACTTATGAGAAATCTGAAATTACTTTTGTTCTTGACAGTGCTATTCCTGACAGGGAATATGTTTGGCCAGCCCTGGCATCCCGCCGGTGACCGGATAAAAACCAAATGGTCCGAGCAGGTAAACCCACAGAATCCATTGCCCGAATATCCGCGGCCCATCCTGGCAAGGGGTGACTGGCAAAACCTAAACGGAGAGTGGAATTATGCCATCTTGTCCAAGGGGAATGGCTTGCCGGAAACATTCGATGGGAAGATTCTGGTTCCCTTCCCCATCGAATCCAGTCTTTCAGGCGTTCAGAAAAAAGTAGGTGGTGCCAATGAGCTCTGGTACCAACGTACATTTCAGGTTCCCGCCAGTTGGAAGAACAAAAAAATCCTGCTCAACTTTGGAGCGGTCGACTGGAAAGCAGACATCTGGATCAACAACATCAAAGTCGGAAGTCACCAGGGGGGATACACCGCCTTCTCCATTGACATTACTCCATTTCTCGGCAAAGAAATGCAAAAACTGACAGTCCGGGTATGGGACCCCTCCGACAAGGGATTCCAGCCCCGTGGCAAGCAGGTGGAAGATCCGCACGGCATTTGGTATACTTCAGTGACCGGAATCTGGCAAACAGTCTGGATGGAGGCGGTGAATGAAAATTATTTCACAGCCGTCAAAACCATTCCGGATATCGATGGCAAGACCCTCTCCGTTTTGGCCTCCCCTTTTGAAAAAAAGGCGGGTGACCTCATTGAGGTGAAGGTGCTGGATGGTGGAAAAGTTGTTAGCACGGGAAAGGCTGCAGCCGGAGAAGAGGCATTGATCTCGGTGCCCGATCCAAAATTGTGGAGCCCTGAGACTCCCTTCCTGTACGATCTGGAAATTTCATTGCTTCGAAACGGGAAGGTGCTTGACCTTGTAAAAAGTTATGCCGGGATGCGAAAGATCTCTACCAAAAAAGATGCGGCCGGAATTGTCAGGCTCCAGCTCAACAACCACGACTATTTTCAGTTCGGCCCGCTCGATCAGGGTTGGTGGCCCGATGGCCTCTATACGGCTCCAACCGATGAAGCACTCTGTTTTGACATCAAAAAAACAAAGGATTTTGGCTTCAACATGATTCGCAAACATGTGAAAGTGGAGCCCGCCAGATGGTACTACCATTGCGACAAGGAGGGAATCCTCGTCTGGCAGGATATGCCCAGCGGCGGCGAAAGCCCGCAATGGCAGCAACGCAGCTTCTTCAACGGAAAAGAGCTGGATCGTACGCAGGAATCTGAAGAGAACTACCGTACCGAATGGAAGGCTATCATCGACCAGCACATCTCCAATCCCTGCGTGGTTACCTGGGTACCATTCAATGAGGCATGGGGACAGTTCAAAACTCCCGAGATCGCGGCCTGGATCAAGTTGTATGATCCCTCCCGTCTGGTCAATCCCGCCAGTGGCGGCAACTTCTATCCTGTTGGCGACATGATGGACATCCACAGCTACCCGGCTCCTGATCTTGCCTTGTACGACGCCAGAAGAGCCTGCGTATTGGGCGAATACGGTGGCATTGGCCTTGCAACAGAGAATCACCTCTGGGTGAAGGATAAAAACTGGGGCTATGTGCAATACAAAACCTCTGAGGAGGCCACCAATGCCTTCATTGACCTGGCAGAAAAACTGAAAACACTGATTCCAAGAGGCTTTTCAGCAGCCGTTTATACCCAGACCACAGACGTGGAGATGGAAATCAATGGGTTGATGACCTATGACCGGAAGGTAATCAAGATGGATGAATCCCGGATCAGGAAAGTGAATATGGAAGTTTGCAACTCGCTGAAATAAAAGGCAAAAGGATAAAGGCAAAAGGCAAAAGCAGAAGACGCTGCTATCAACATGGTGGCGTTTTCTGCTTCATAAAGAGAAAATTTCAAGCCTACTCAAATGCACCCTTCTGCCTTCAGTGAATATTCAACCGTAGTGTTCCTCACTTTTGCCTTTATCCTTTNGCCTTTATCCTTTAGCCTTCTGAAAGTCCTTTCATCGAAAATGCAATCCGCTTCCGCGGGACATCTACTTCCACAACCCGAACCTTCACCTGTTGCTGCAGTTTGACGATTTCAGCCGGATCACTCACGAAACGGTCGGCCATCTCACTGATGTGGACCAGACCATCCTGCTTGATGCCTACGTCGACAAAGGCGCCGAAGCGGGTGATGTTTGTGACGATGCCAGGCAAAACCATGCCGACCATCAGATCCGTCATCGAGAAGATGCCGTCTGCAAATTCAAAATGTTTGATCCCTGCCCGTGGGTCGCGGCCGGGTTTGGCCAGCTCAGTCAGGATATCGGTCAGGGTTGGTATCCCCACCTCCTTGCTGACATATTTGTTCAGATCAATTTTTGCCATGAGTTGTTCCTTGCCAATCATTTCAGCAAGCGGACATCCGAGATCGGAGGCAATTCTTTCGACCAAATTATACCGTTCAGGGTGCACGGCGGAGTTGTCCAATGGGTTCCTTGCCCCCGATATCCTTAAAAATCCGGCACACTGTTCGTACGCCTTGGGGCCCATACGCGGAACATTCCGAAGGGATTCCCTGGAGGGAAATGGACCATGCTCCCTGCGGTATTCCACGATATTCTGGGCCAGCGTGGCAGTGAGTCCGGAGACGTAGTTCAACAGGTGACTGCTTGCCGTATTCAAATCGACCCCAACCTTGTTGACACACGATTCAACCGTATTTACCAGCGAATTCTGCAATAATTTCTGGTCTACATCGTGCTGGTATTGTCCAACCCCAATGGATTTGGGATCTATCTTCACCAATTCAGCCAGCGGATCCATCAATCTTCGTCCGATCGAAATGGCTCCCCTAACGGTGACATCGTATTGTGGAAACTCGTCCCTGGCGGTTTTGGAGGCCGAATAGACGGAGGCGCCATCCTCGCTGACCACAAAAACCAGGATATCCCGATCGAAACGCATTTTTTTAAAGAGACCCTCCGTTTCCCTGCTGGCGGTTCCATCCCCAATGGCAATGGCCTCTATCTTGTAGCTGTCAATCAGGGAGCTGATTTTTCGCATGGCCTGATTGACCTCCGACTGTGGCGGATGTGGATAGATGGTCTCGTTGTGCAAAAGGTTTCCCTGAGCATCCAGACAAACTACCTTGCAGCCGGAGCGAAATCCCGGATCAATGCCCATGACTCTTTTCTGTCCAAGCGGTGGAGCCAGCAGCAATTGTCTGAGATTTTCAGTAAATACCCGGATGGCTTCGAGGTCAGCGAGCTGCTTTGAATCGCCAAAGAATTCAGTTTCCAGCGAGGGTTCAAGCAACCGTTTGTATGCATCCCTGATGGCAATTGCCACCTGTTTGCTACTTTCATTCGCAGAGGTAACGAAATAGTGTTCCAACCGCTCCACTGTACGTTCTTCGTCGGGAGAAAGGGATAATTTGAGAAAACCCTCCCTTTCACCCCTGCGCATGGCGAGCAGCCGATGGGATGGGCAACGGCTGAGAGGCTCGCAAGAGTCGAAATAATCGCGGTATTTTAACCCCTCCTCCTCTTTGCCTTTGGCTACCTTCGAGGTGATGACGGCCTCCCTGGCAAAACTGTTCCTGACAATGTTCCTGGCTCCCTTGTGCTCATTGACGGTTTCCGCGATGATGTCCCTGGCACCTGCCAGCGCCTCCTCCACATCTGCCACCGCACCCTTCACAAAACGGTGAGCCCTGGCTAGCGGATCTTTTTCGGTCTGGTTCATCAATATCTCTGCCAGCGGCTCAAGTCCCTTCTCCCTGGCGATGGAAGCCCTGGTGCGTCTTTTGGGTTTGAATGGCAGATAGATGTCCTCCAGTTCATTGAGCTGAAAACACCCATCAATTTTTTCCTGCAGTTCCGGCGTCATCAGATTCTGCTCGGCAACAGATTTCAGGATGGTCTCCTTTCGCTTTTCCAATTCGTCCAGACGTTCGGCCTCCTCCTTGATGTTTGCCAGAAAAACTTCATCCAGACTTCCCGTCATCTCCTTGCGGTAACGGGCTACAAAGGGATGGTAGCACCTCCATCAAACAATTCCAGAACCTGAATGACCTGTGTTTTGGACACGCCGGCACGTGTCGCAATGATCTCGTTGATTTTATCTCTCCTCATGGGTGCAAAGTTATAAAACTCCGGCTTTTTGCAGCAGTGATCGATGATCCAAAGCCTCCGTCATTGTCCATTTTCGAAGCCGGTATCCTCGTCCTCCTCATGTCCCTGCATCCATTCTGCATCAGCAGGATCATCCTCTTCATCCTCCTCAACAGGCACCCTGACTGCTGGTGCATCGTGTCGGAACAAGTAGGCCAGTCCGAATCCGGAGATGGCACCCCACAAATGGGACTCCCAGGATATTTCAGGTTTGAGCGGGAAAATTCCCCAGAACAATCCACCATACAAGAGCGCCACAATCAGAGAGATGGTCAACAATCCGGTATGGTGGCTCAACACGCCACCCAGGAAGAGAAAGGCTGCCAGACCATAAATTAATCCGCTGGCACCGATGTGAATGGCCTCCCTTCCGCCGAGCCAGACAAATATCCCAGAGCAAAGGTAGATCAGCACAAAAATGGCGTAAGATGATTTTCTGTAAAAATAGAAGAGAGAAAAAGAGAGCACCAGTAATGGGAAAGTATTGGCTGCCAGATGTTCGAAATTTCCGTGAATCAACGGAGAAAAAAGGATGCCCTTTAATCCTTCCAGAGATCTGGGAACCAGTCCCCACCGCGAAAAGTCCAGACTGTATTCAAATTCGGCCAACTTAAGCAACCACAATCCTGCAACCAGGGCCACCGAAACAAAGAGGGCATGAGCGCTGGTCAGCTTTTCCGTTTCATATTGTTCCTCCGAATATCTTTCCGGATAATAACGCGAGAGCAGAGGCATGAAAATTAGCTATTTACGATGGATGATTTCTTTCCAAAGATAAGGGATTATCTCTTTTATGGTAAGTTTGCATTCGAATAAGTGACATACTGTGCACAACAAGTCGATTTCACCCTTGGCATAAATGATTTAATTTTGTCAAGTGATCCATTTAACGACCAAACAAGTCCTGTTTTGTCCCACCCCGCAATTCACAAAAACATTTATAAACAAATAGTTAGATATTTCCCTTTCCTCATTGGCAGAAAAACAAAAAGCAGGAAGTCAGTTGGAAGGTTTTCCATAGTATATTATGATTACTTTTGTATCATATTTGATTTCAACAAGAGAACCATGGCATCAAAACGAATACTGGTGGCCGAAGACAACAAACTCATTCAGGAGACAATTGTATTCAAACTCAACAGGGAAGGTTACGAAGTGATCAGGGCTGTCAATGGGAAAGAGTGTCTTGATCTCCTCCGCAGTGAAGAATTTGATCTGCTGATCACCGACCTCTACATGCCTTTTGTCAACGGACACGAGATTATCTCTGCAGTCAGGACAGAAATGAAAAGTAACCTGCCTATTTTGGTTTTGTCCGCTGCGGGTGCAGAGGAGACAATTCTGAAGGCTTTTGAGTTGGGTGCAGATGATTACATGATCAAACCCTTTAGTTTGAGTGAACTCTCCATCCGGGTGAAGAAAATTATTGCCTCCAGGTGACCGTTGTTGGCAAACAGATTGATTTATTTCGCTTAACCTGCTCTGCTGATGAGGATAAAATTTCCGACATTGTATCTATTGTTTGCCCTGTTTTTCCTTTTCTCCGGAATATCATTTGCCAATGAAAATTCCCCAAAAGCGAACAACAAGGTATCAGATGCCCTGTCCGGAAACAAAAATGCAAATAGCGCGGGTGCAGATTCGGTACTCATTTCCCAGGAAGCCAAAACCGGCAGGACAGCCTTTGCGGATCAAACAGACCCTACCGGGAATTCCTTCACCAGAAAAATTTTCTCGGGATTATCAAGTAAAAACCTGAGAAAATTGCTCATTGGATGGAGTAATATTTTTCCAAAACCACTGAGAGCAAAATATGTTGCATTCGTGGAAAAAGCCTTCTTCTTCCCTTTGGCGCTCTTCCTCATGGTGGTCATTCTTGCACTTATCGGAAATCTGCTGGTGGCCACAGGAGTACTCTTTCTCACAAACAGGCTCATGAATTTCAAGCGGAAGGAGGAGGTAAGACTTCGGCTCTTCTTTGAGAAGACCTTGACGGATTTGATGCTGCAGGTAACTGACACCAGGGAAACCATCAGGATATTATCGCATCCCTATTTAAAGGAAAACTATAACCTTCTGATTGACATACTGATGGAGTTTCAGAAAAGTTTCAAGGGGGATGCCGACCGGCAAATCATTGAATTGTATCAGGAGATGGATCTTGGCCGGATCTCCTACAACAAAACTTTTGCCATCTTTTTCTACCGGCAAATTCAGGGAATCCACGAACTTGCCAACATGCATCCCTACCATGCCACTGAAATGATCGCCTCCCGGTTGAATGACCACGATGAGATTGTAAGAACAGAGGCTCAAATTTGCTATCCGCACGTGAACAGGGAATCTCCCTTCGAATTCCTGAGCATCTTGGAAAAGCCCTTCTCCCAGTGGGCTCAGCTCAATATCTACTATTACATCAAGATTCACGAAATGCCTGTACCCTCCTTTGACAAATGGCTTGGATCCAGACATAGCAATGTGGTAAATTTCAGCATCCTGATGATCACCCTCTTTCAGCAACAGGAAAACTCTGATCGTGTCATCGACCTGCTGAAGATGCCAAACGAAACGACCAGAAATTTGGCCATTGTTGCCTGCGGAGACCTGCATATCTTTGAAAGCAAGCACATACTGAAGGATTCATTTGCTGCAGAAACCGCAAAGAACCAGCTTGAAATTGCCAGAGTTTTTCAATTTATTGGAGACGATTCGGACATCCCATTTCTGGAGTCAATCGTACGAAGTGAAAATATCCCCTTGCGGCTCGAAGGTTGCCGTACGCTTTTCGAGCTGGGTGACAATGGCAGGAATCATTTGGAAAAGATCAATGACTCCCTGCATGATACCCTTTTGCCCTACATTGACCACATCAAAGACCCAAGAAATTAAACCATGATATTTCATCTCCTCTCAACTGTAGCCGAAGTAATCATCCTGGTCTATGCCCTATCGCTGTTCCTGGTTTACATAATGCTTTCTGTGTTGTCAGGGAAGGAATTGCTGAAATTTTTCTATGCTGAAAAAATCATCAACTACGATGCCATCCTCTCTTCGCCATTTGCGCCCACCATCTCCATCATTGCACCTGCCTTCAATGAATCACTTACCATCGTTGAAAACATCAGGGCTTTGCTATCCTTGTATTATCCTAATTTTGAGATTATTATCGTAAACGATGGAAGTAAGGACGACACCTTGCTCAGGGCGATAGAAGCATATGACCTGGAGAAAGTCCCCTATGTCATCGATTACCAACTCACCTGCCAGGAGATTGTGGACATATACAAGTCCAAAAAAAAGGCCTTCAACAACCTTACCATCCTCAACAAAGTCAACGGAGGCAAGGCAGATGCCCTGAATGCAGGCATCAACATCGCCAAAGGGCAATTTTTCATCGCCATCGACGTAGATTCCATCATCGATCCTTATGCTCTTCAAAAGATGGTGCTTCCTTTCCTGACGGCCACAGACAAAAGGGTGATTGCAACGGGTGGTGTCATCCGAATTGCCAATTCGTGCAAGATAAAGGATGGGCAGCTGATCGAGATCAATGTTCCGGATGATTTCTTGCCCCGATGTCAGGTGATTGAATACAACAGGGCTTTCCTGCTCGGAAGGCTCGCCTGGAGCCGCCTGGACGGATTGTTGCTTATTTCGGGCGCACTGGGGCTTTTTGACAAGGAGATCGCCATCGCATGCGGTGGTTATTTGCCTACGACAGTGGGTGAGGACATGGAGATTGTGGTCCGGATGCGAAAATACATGGCCAACAAAAAAGAGAAATACAGCGTGGTATATGTTCCGGATCCACTCTGCTGGACGGAGGCACCATCCAGCCTTAAAATCCTGGGAAGTCAGCGAAACCGGTGGACTCGTGGTGCCATCGATACCTTGCTGATGCACAAGGATCTATTTTTCAATCCCAAATTTGGGGTCATGGGAATGCTTTCCTATCCCTATTGGATCTTCTACGAATGGCTTGCACCCATCATAGAAACCCTCGGCATCCTCTATTTCATCCTGATTGCATTCTTCGGATATCCAAACTGGACATTTTTCAGTATCACCCTCTTTTTTGTCTACTTCTTTTCTGTCTCCTTCTCCACCTATGCGATTCTCTTTGATCACCTGATTTTTCACAGATACACAAAAAGGAGAATGATTTTAAAATTGCTGATGACAAGTTGGCTGGAGCCAATATTCTACCATCCATTCGTTACCTGGTGGGCACTCAGGGGAAACTGGGACTATTTCATTCGCAAAAAGAAGGCATGGGGTAAAATGACCAGAAAAGGATTCTCGGAAGAACAAATCCCTGCGGCAGCGAAACCTTAATCTGGCAGGATATTTTCGAGATCAATGTAAAAGGTAGTACCTTGCTGCTTGTCTGTGGTAAAACCTACCTTGCCACCAAGATATTGCTCTCCGAAAATTTTCATGCTGTAGGTCCCCAACCCCCGCTGTACGCCCTTCGTTGAGAAGGAACGCATAAAAACCTGCATCTCGACATCGGGTTCCATAAAAGCCCTGTTGTGTACAGAAAGCCTGAGTCTATCCCCATTCTTCCGAGCCAGAAGGGAAATATGTTCCCCCTGATCACTCGCCTCCAGCGCATTCTTAACCATGTTGTTGATGATTTTCCTCAAAATAACGGGGTCACTGATAAAAACAATATTTTCGGAGGTGGGATCGATCAGTATCTCTTTTCCAGCCGATACTTCGTGGTACCTGAGATCCTTCTGCACTACCTCCAGAAATTCGAGTGAATTGATCTTTTGATCACTGATGGTGAGCGAAGCATTCTCTGCCTGCAACAACAATCGCTGGGTGGCAATTTCGTCCAGAATTTGCCTGCTCAGGGAACCGGCAATGGTGAGCAGCTCCTTTTTATCTTCTTCCGGAACGACATCCAGCAGTTCAAAAATATTGTTCAGGCTGCCGGCCGTATTCTGGATGTCGTGAAAAAATATCTTTTCAATCAGTCCGCGCCTTTTCCGGTCCGTGATATCGACCACGGAAAAAATTGTAAAGTACTCATCTTCAAAGACAAATGGGGTAGAGGTAACCTCGAGTTCAATCGAATGTTCCTTGCCATTGACAAACCTGCGAATTCTGCACTCCTCCATGGTCTTCTCCATGGTTCTTTTGCTCTTCACGATAGAATTGATGGCCCCGCAATAGCGGCAGTGCTCGGAAGTTCCGCAGCCATTGGCCTCATCTTTGGCGTGAATGCATTCGAAGGCCTCACCAAATCTTCGGCCCAATACCTGGTCAACCCGGTCCACACCGAGGCTTTTCATCAACATGTCGTTGACAAATACAATCTGACGCTGGTCGTTGAAAATACAGAAAATGTAGGAGAGCGAACAAAAAATATCGTTCAGAAACGGGAAATGATCCAGTTTGGATTTACTCTGCAGGACCTCCGTTATTGATGCTCTTTCCCCGGGGGCAAATTTGGTATCCATTAATTGGTACAGAAAGTTGATGCAATAAAAATAGTCTGTTTATCCGAGGATGGAGAATCTATTTAATAAAATTATAATTATTTCACATAATTCCACGGCAGTGCCNAGGGAGGTAAAGCANTAAATATNTGTNTATNAATCAATTACAATTGGTTTATNAACCTTCTCTTTTAAGAGGGCAATGGCAAATACATCCTCAACATTCCGGACAAAATGGAAATTCAAACCCTTCAGGTAGATTTCATTGATCTCTTCCAGATTTTTTCTGTTCTGCTCGGACAGTATGATCTCCTTGATTCCGGCTCTTTTGGCGGCAAGTATTTTTTCCTTGATTCCACCCACAGGCAATACTTTTCCCCGGAGGGTAATCTCTCCTGTCATGGCAAGATGCTTCTTCACTTTTCGCTGTGTAAAGGCAGAGGCCAGTGCCGTAGCCATGGTAATTCCCGCAGATGGGCCATCCTTGGGTATGGCTCCTTCCGGAACGTGAATGTGCACATCCCATTTGTCGAACATTTCAGGTTTCAGACCAATGGAAGCAGCATGGGACTTCAGGTATTCCAGGGCAATGGTGGCCGATTCCTTCATCACCTCGCCCAGGTTGCCTGTGATGCTGAACTTACCCTTCCCGGCACTCAGGCTGGTCTCCACGTACAATATCTCGCCGCCGACGGAAGTCCATGCCAGACCTGTAACTACCCCGGCATAATCATTCCCTTCGTAGGCGTCCTTGGTATATTTGGGAACACCGAGATAACCACGCAGATCTTCCTCCGTGATTTTCCTGTTAAAATCGGTTTCGGATACAATTTTTCTGGCCACTCTTCTGACCACTTTGGCCAGCATCTTATCCAGTTCCCTGACGCCCGACTCGCGGGTATAATTTTCTATGATCCGGGTCATGATCTCCTTGGAGAAGACCACACTGTTCTTCTCCATGCCGTGATTTTCCAGCTGACGCTTCACCAGGTGCCGTTTGGCAATCTCCTGTTTCTCCTCCATCAGATATCCACTCACGTCTATGAGTTCCATCCTGTCTCTCAAAGCCGGATGAATCGTTGAAATGGTGTTGGCCGTGGCGATGAACAGCACCCTGGAGAGATCAAAATCCACATCCAGGTAGTTGTCGTGAAACTCTATGTTTTGTTCCGGATCCAGCACTTCAAGCAACGCTGAGGCGGGATCACCGTGAAAATCCTTTGAAACCTTGTCGATTTCATCCAGGATGAAAACAGGATTGGCAGATCCGGCCTTGATCAGATTTTGTACGATACGGCCCGGCATGGCTCCGATGTAAGTTTTCCTGTGTCCCCGGATCTCCGACTCATCGTGCAATCCGCCCAGACTCATCCGGATATACTTTCGACCCAGTGCACTTGCGACCGAGCGGCCCAGTGAGGTCTTCCCCACCCCGGGAGGGCCATACAGGCAAATGATGGGGGATTTCATGTCACCCTTCAGTTTCAGTACTGCCAAATGCTCCAGGATACGCTCCTTGACATTGTCCAGTCCAAAATGATCCTCGTTGAGCACCTTCTCGGCGTTTTTAAGATCAAAATTGTCCTCCGTGTAGAGGCTCCAGGGAAGATCGAGCAGGGTATCCAGGTAGCCAATCTGAACGGAGTACTCACCGGCAGCCGGATTCATCCGCGACAATTTGCCCAGCTCCTTGTCAAAAACTTTTTGAATATCTTCCTTCCACAATTTCAGCGACGCACGCTTCTTCAACTCTTCAATCTCCTGTTGCACCAGGACTTCCGCCCAATTCGTCCTGAATGGTTTTGATCTGCTGATGAAGCAGGTACTCACGCTGCTGCTGATCAAGGTCGATCTTCACCTTCTGCTGGATGTCCTTTTTGAGTTCAAGCATCTGGACCTCCCTCATCAACAGGGAGAGCAGTTTCGTACTTCTGTCCTTGATGTCGTTGCATTCCAGCAAGTCCTGCTTTTCCGTGGTACTGAGTTCCGTATTGTTGCAGATAAAATTCACCAGAAATGTGACATTTTCAATATTCCGGACGGCAAATTGCGCCTCCGGCGGAATGTTGGCAGAGGATTTGGCAATTTTGAGTGAAAAATCCTTGAGCGATTCTATGATGGCAAAAAATTCGTGTGATTTGGTGTCTGATACCGCCTCGGGCAGGGCATGTACGACTGCCTTCAGATAGGTGTCAAAAACCACAGGCTTCTCCACCAGGATTCTTTTCTTCCCTTGCAGTATCACGGTAGTTGTTCCGTCAGGCATCTCGAGTATCTTCAGAATCTCCGCCATGGTACCAACCGGATAGAGGTCTGAAAGCAAAGGATCCTCGATCTGACCATTGCGCTGGGCAACGGCCCCCAGCAGCTTTGAACCATTGTAGGCTTCCCTCACCAGACTCAGCGATTTGGACCTGCCTACACTGATAGGCATCACTACGCCCGGGAAAAGGACCGCATTCCGCAGCGGCAGGATGGGCAAGACCTCGGGCACCTGGGCTGAAAAAAGTTCGTCATCATCTCCATCCGCGATAATCGGATAAAAATCATTCTGTTCTTCATCCATGCTTGAAAATATAAAGGAGTTACGATTTCTATTTTTTGGATTTTCCATTTTTATATAATATTTCTTTTGTTTGCCAGATGATAAAAGCCCCTTTTCATTTAAACGGTTTCAGAATCGCAGAAGATTCATTATCATTTCGATTGATTTCATGACTTCGAAAATTCCGTTTCATAATGATTAATTATTATGACAAAATGTCGGAGTTGTATTTTTCACCCTACCGAAAGATACAGGCAATAGTCGTGCCAAACCTTTCTAAGGAGGAAAGGACGTTGACTTCACTGTAATTTTATTCGGATTTTTCGTATGATTTCAATCGTGACCGGAAACAAGGAAGCCTGATTTTTCCCGAAGGGGCTTCTGATTCTCTCCTGTCTCATTTGAAAGATAACAAACAATCAGCACTGATGTTCAAAACCAAGAAGCCCCGTATTTGGAAATACGGGGCTTCTCATCACAAATGCAAAAAACTAGGCTTTGCGTTTGTCCATGTGCTTCTGATAGCGGTTCATAAATTTATCGACGCGACCCGCGGTATCGACCAATTTCATCTTGCCGGTATAGAAAGGGTGTGAGGTATTGGAGATTTCCACTTTCAACAATGGATACTGAACACCTTCAATTTCGATGGTTTCTTTAGATGCAGCCGTTGATCTGGTGATGAATGTATGTTCGTTGGACATATCTTTGAAACATACCAGCCTGTAGCTTTCCGGATGAATTCCCTTTTTCATGATGCTTGTTTATATCTTTAAATCTTTCTTCTTTCTCTATTTACGGGTTGCAAAGATAAGGATAATTTATAATTCTGCAACAGATTTGTAAAATCTTATCACGGATTGCAAGGAAATTCCGGAGGGATTTTTTTTTATTCTGACAAGATTACGGCCATCCTGTGCCCCGGCGCATTTTTTGCCAATGAAATCAGGACAGGCGGCTTCCTCATGGGGTCTCATCTGTCGGTTTTTTGACTGAACCAGGGCTTGACTTGCTGTCACCAGCCACTGAATGCCCGCTGTGTCCGCGCTCTTCGCGAAGCAGTCTGACCTCCCTCATCAGCATCGGAGCCCGCTCGAAGGGGGCGTTCCTGTCAAAAAGATAGCGCATCGTATAGTGCGTCTTCGTATGAATGCCGCCGACCGAAATGTACATGGCCACCATTTTGGGATTGAAGTCTCCCACCCACGAAAGTTCAACTTCCCTGTACCAGGGTTTCCTCTTCATGATTTTATCCAGGTGCCAGAAAACGGCAGACTCCAGTCCACTCCCCTGAAATTTTGGTACGACGCCCATCACCAGAATTCTGGTCCTGGTAATGGTTCTGATTTTCTGGTACCAGAAAAATTTCAACAGCGTCCAGTAGTTCAGTTTTCCCTTCATTTTGGCCAAAAGCTGGTTCCAATCCGGAATCATTCCGAAAAATAGTACCGGTTCGTCGTCGTGGTAGGCAAACCAGATGAACTCCTCCTCCGCAATCAGCTTTGCGATCTTCATCATGCCCCTGATGTCATCCAGATCGACCTCCTGGTGGTTGTCGTGGCTGGCCCAGGCCTCCTCGTAAATGTGCGTAAACTCCCTGAGGTGTTTTTCCAAATTATTGAACTTGACATGTTCAAACCTGAAATGGGGTTTGTTGGCCACCCATTCCGCAATTTTCCAGAACCGCTCCGGAAAGGGAACGCTTCTGTCGAGGTGGTAGGTGTACTGTTCAAAGTAGATCTTGAAACCATATTGTTCGAACAGGGAAAGGTAATAGGGCTTGTTGTAGGGCATACCGAATCCCTGTGGCACAAATCCCCTGACAAGCAGCCCCCAGTTGATCAGGTTCTCGCCGAAATTCACGGGGCCGTCCATCGCCTGCATCCCGCGTTCCGCGAGCCAGATGCGGGCAGTATCAAAAAGCAAACCGGCGGCAGCCTGGTCGTTTGTGCATTCAAAGTACCCGATTCCGCCCGTGGGTTGTCTGAAGGTGTTGCATTTGTTTCTGTTTATGAAGGCACCGATACGGCCAATACAATTCCCCGTTTCATCCATCAGGATCCAGCGGGTTCCTTCGCCGTGTTTCAAAAAGGCGTTTTTTTGGGGATCGAAAGCACTGTCGACCATCACCTCCAGTGGGGCAATCCAGTTTTTGTCGTCTTTGTATATCCGGTGTGCCACCCGGTGAAAAGCCAATCGGGAGGATCTGTTTTTCACTTCAACTATTTGCATAACCATCAATTAAAAAACCGAAAGATTGTTTTAATGTCAGGACCGAAGCAGTACCAATTCTCTGACCGCATCACATTCCAATTGTTCAATCAACTGTTCGGAGTTCTCCTGTGCCTCGGCTGAGTCAAGGGTTTTCAGCAGATGGGCCTGTTTCAGCGCAAGCTCGTACAAGTCGGGATTTCTCATGGCAATCTGCACGAAAATTCTTCTGAAAACAAGGGAAAGCTGCGCATCTTTTGCCAGTGGAGGAAAAAGCTCCAAAAAGGATTCAAACTGCTCATTTGGGGCAGACCTATCGATAAGGGCCAATCGGCCCATCATCAGCAAACCGGTAATTTTGCAGATCGTCTTCTTGGCCAGGCAATATTCAATGGCCTTGTCGAAGGCAAAGGGGGTCTTCGAAAAAAGATTCATGGCCGCCTGCTCTGCCATTTCGATCTGCGGGATCTGTTTTACCCAGAAATCCATCTGATGCTCCGTCACCTCTTCCGGCTTGTCCAGCAGAGTGGCCAGAATCATCGTCTCGCGCCACTGCTTGTTCCACAATTTCAACGCGAGCAAATGGTCCCTTGCATATTCACCGGCCAGCTGCTGCAACGACACCACGGAAGCGCCCAGATTCAGTTTGTACACCACTCCCCTTTTCGTCATTGAATCGGCAACCTCCCCGTTTTGCAGGGGTTTCACCCTCCGGAGAATCTCCTGGTAAGTCCTTTCTGAAACCGGGTTGTCGAGTAAATATTCCATGAAATAAATAACAGTCAGATGTAAAAAAAAACATTTCCCAGCATATCGGCCGGCCGGGGTTCAAACCTTTTGAGGAGACCTTCCATACCTGGTCCATCAAAAACCGGCCCGGGATGCAATTTTGTCCAACCCGAAGCCTTTCACTGGTAAAGATAAGAACAAATATCCGAACGGAAAATCAGCGGGATTCATTTGTATGAAAGGCTAAAATGAGTCAGTGAATATTTTGATGGATCCCTTGTCTATTTCGAAAAACAGCCCTATATTTGCACCCGAAATATGGTGGATGTAGCTCAGTCGGTTAGAGTAGTGGTTTGTGGTACCATTGGTCGTGGGTTCGAATCCCATCTTCCACCCAAAAGAAAGCCCTTTTTGCATGATTTTGCATTTGGGCTTTTTTCTTTTTGAACTTATATTTTTCTATCTTACAAGGATCATCCAACCAGGCTATTTAATTCAGTAAACTCGTCATGAAAAATTTAAAATCCCGTTTTGCACTGCTTCTGAATGTCCTCTTCCTGATGTTGAACCTCGCGGCAGCACACACTTCCAACGCCGCGGATCTGACCAGGGCGGCCCTGATTCCAAAGCCCGTATCTGTGAAGGCCGCTGTCGGATTTTTCACCCTGCAGGGCAGCACCGTGATCCGTCTTTCTGAGGAGTCGCCGGAATTGAATCGAGTGGCCCGGTACCTGGCCGACCGGCTGAATCCTGCCACGGGTTTCAACCTCGCCATCCAGACTGCGGGAGCGATCCCGGCTTCCAACTGCATCCTGTTGGAAACCAAAATCTCCAACAGCCAACTGGGACAGGAAGGGTATGAACTCACCATCTCTGCCGAACAGATTAAACTGGCAGCCAATACTGCGGAAGGGATTTTCAGGGGCGTTCAAACGATCCGCCAGCTATTCCCTGCAACGATAGAGTGCAAGACAGTTCAAAAAAGCCTCTGGAAAATTGCAGCCGGCACCATCCTGGATTTTCCCTCCTACTCCTACCGGGGATCGATGCTGGATGTGGCACGTCACTTTTTTGGACCGAACGATGTCAAACGCTACATCGATCTGATGGCTGCCTATAAAATGAATGTATTGCATCTTCACCTGGCCGACGATCAGGGATGGCGCATAGAGATAAAATCCTGGCCTGCACTTACCGAGATCGGAAGCACCACCCAGGTTGGCGGAGGAAAAGGGGGATTTTATACCCAGGAGGTATACAAAGATCTGGTTCAGTATGCAGCAGACAGGTTCATTACCATAGTTCCTGAGATCGATATGCCGGGGCATACCAATGCCGCACTGGCTTCTGTCCCTGAACTCAATCCGGAAAACCAGCCCACCAAGTTGTATACAGGTACAAATGTCGGCTTCAGTACACTGCAAACGCACAAGGATTTCACCTACAAGTTTCTGAATGACGTCATCAGGGAACTGGCCGCGATGACCCCCGGTCCATACATTCATGTGGGTGGCGACGAATCGCACTCTACCAGCAAGGAAGATTACATTCCCTTTATCGAACGGGTGCAGGAGTTGGTTCTTGCCAATGGAAAACTGATGTTGGGATGGGATGAGACGGCTCTCTCGGCCCTGAAAACTACCTCCGTGGCCCAATATTGGGCGAAGGCTGAGAATGCAAAACTTGCCGTTTCCAAAGGGTTAAGAGTCATCATGTCGCCTGCCGCCAAGGCCTACATCGACATGAAGTACAACCCGAAAACGCATCTCGGCTTGCATTGGGCAGGCTACGTAGAGGTTGACACCGGCTACAAATGGGATCCGGCAACACTGGTACCCGGAATCACCAAGGAAAATATTCTCGGAGTCGAATGTCCGCTTTGGTCGGAAACCATTTCGAACATCACCCAGATTGAAACGCTGCTCTTCCCCCGTCTGCCCGGTTATGCAGAAATTGGCTGGACCGACAGTGCCGACCGCAAATGGGAGGAGTACAAAATAAGACTGGGCCATCAGGCAGAAAGATTCAAAATGATGGAGATTCATTATTATCCCTCCGCCAAGGTCATCTGGAAATAACCGGCAGAAATATTTTTTCAGCTTAGTTTCCAACAACAGTATCTAAATTCTCAAATTTTTCAAAAGTGCAAGAAAAGAAATGGTGGGTCTATCTTTCGCTGATCACGTCTATGATCTTTTGGGCGTTTTCCTTTGTCTGGGTGAAAGAGGTCTATCTGGTTTATGGTCCGTTGACGACAGTCCTGTTCAGACTCATCATTGCCTCCCTGTTGTTGCTGGCCTTCGCCCTGCTCACGGGGAAACTGGTCAAAATAGCAAGAAAAGATTTTGTCCCCTTTGTGCTGTTGGCATTTTTTGAACCGTTTCTCTATTTCATGGGGGAGAGTTTCGGACTAAAATATGTGTCAAGCACCGTTGGAGCCATCATCGTTGCCACCATTCCGCTCTTTTCTCCCCTCGCTGCGGCGAGGTTTCACGGAGAAAAGATATCGGTGCGAACCTTTGTCGGAATTCTGCTCTCCTTTCTTGGCGTTTCGATTGTGGTTTTCGACTCATCCTTCAAACTAACCGCCTCCCCTTTGGGGATCGCCCTTGAATTTCTTGCCGTACTCTCTGCCATCGGTTACATCGTTGTGCTGAAGAAACTGGCCGTGAAATACAATCCCACCTCCATCATTACCTATCAGAATTTATTGGGAATCATTTACTTTCTTCCATTCTGGTGATCTTCGAATTCAGGGATTTCACGGCCATTCCCTTCAATGCTACTGCTTTTGCGGGAATATTGAAACTCTCTGTTTTCGCCTCCTGCATCGCATTTATTTTCTATGCGCACAGTGTCAAACGACTGGGCATCAACAGCGTGAATATTTTCATCAACATCATTCCCGTATTCACGGCCATCTTCGCCTGGTACATCCTCGACGAACCCTTGTCCCTGCAAAAATTTGCAGGCATCATCGTGGTCATTGCGGGACTGCTGCTCGCACAGGTCAAACTGAAAAAATCGACTGAACGTGTCGTAGTCATTCAACAGGATGCAGGAAGATGATGAAGGAGAGTTAAGAGTTAAGCACGGGGAAGGCGGGCTTCCTTCGGAATCTGTTTTATTCAAATATTGGGAGCATGAAGATAGCCGTAAACAAAGATAACGTTCAGAAACTGGCCCGGGATGTCAGGGAAGAAAACGAGCGATTTTTTAAAAAATTAAAAAAAAAGCTTCCAGCCAACCTCGACGAAATGGTTCACGAACTGCACGATGAGGCATTTGAAAACTTCGACTGTCTTACCTGTGCCAATTGCTGCAGCAGCATCAGCCCGATGATTTCCGACAAGGACGTGGAGCGGCTGGCAAAACCACTCCGATTGAAACCGTCACTTGTGATCGAGCAGTACATGCACCTCGACGAGGAGCACGACTATGTATTCAACAACGCCCCCTGCCCTTTCCTGATGGGTGATAACTATTGCTCCGTATACGAATCCCGTCCCAAAGCCTGCCGCGAATATCCGCATACCGACCGGAGACGGTTCGGCCAGCTCCTCAGCCTGACCCTGAAGAATTGCGAAATCTGCCCCATCGTTTTCACCGTTGTGGAACGGTTGAAGGAGAAACTTCCCTGAAGTGGAAAAGAAGCAACAAGATCATTCGATTTTTCCTAATATTGTTTTCCTGAATGATACCGATGATCCGACCCCTGCTCACTTTTGTCTTCCTGTTGACCCTGTTTCCCGCTCTCAGCGGGCAGACAAGCGGAGAGGGTGTCTACAATTTCCTTCAACTGACCAATTCAGCCAAGGTCGCAGCCCTCGGAGGCATCCAGGTTGCCCTGCCCGATCCTGATCCCGAGTTGCTGCTTCAGAATCCCGCTCTGCTCTCCCCGGGGATGAACCAGATCCTCTCTGTCAACTATGCGAGGTACCTTGCCGGGATCGGGTTTGGCTACGGTGCCTATGCCAGGGACCTGGGCAAATACGGTATGGCAGCCATCGGCATTCAGTTTGTCGATTACGGTCAATTCGTGGCGGCAGATGAGACAGGCCAAATCACAGGTAGTTTCAGTGCCTCTGATTATGCCCTGATCCTCACCTATGCCAAATCCATCGGGAAACACTTCACGGCTGGCATCTCCCTGAAACCCATCTACTCCCATCTCGAGAATTATAGATCCTACGGCCTTGCAGCGGACATAGGCCTGACCCTCCATTCGGCCGACCAGCTGACCACGGTGGCCCTTTGCCTTCGTCAGCTGGGTACCCAGCTAACTACCTATTACGATGGTGGGCCACATGAAAACCTGGCCTGGTCGCTCCAAATCGGATATACACACCTGTTGCAGTACGCACCGCTCCGGGTGAGCCTGACGGCCTACGACCTGAACAGATGGGACGGTTCGGTAACTGTAACAGATCCGAACGGCATTGTCCCATCTGCAACAGACAAATCCCTTTTCCCGATGGTTATGAGGCATCTGTCGTTTGGCACCGAAATCTTTCCGGAACAAACACTCACCCTGCGCGTAGGATACAATTACAGACGCTATGCCGATCTGGCCATCCCTGACCAGTCGGGAATGGCCGGATTGACAGCCGGATTGGGGCTCNGGCTGGCAGCCATCCGGTTAAACTATGCCTTATCAGGATACACCCAGGGCGGTATGGTACACAATTTCTCGCTGTCACTGGATTTGTCACACTTCTTGGGAAAACCGGAACATTAAATTAATTGCTATTAGCAATTAATTAGATCCACCATGTTGGTCAATTCCCCTGCCGGCCGAATTGAAACGAATGATTATCTTTGCAGCAAAGAACCTGGCATGACGGATTTAGGCGAAAAAAAGATCATTATAGCTGTTGACGGTTACTCCTCCTGCGGGAAAAGTACGGTTGCGAAAGAGATTGCGAAGCAACTCGGCTACATTTTCATCGATTCGGGTGCGATGTACCGTGCCGTGACCCTTTACTGCCTGCGGGCCGGGTTGGTGGTGGATGGCCGGGTAAATTTAAATGGTTTGGAGGAAAAGCTTGACCTGATTCACATCGGCTTTGATTTCAATGCGATTACCCGCCACAACGACATCTGTCTGAACGGGGAGAATGTGGAACAGGAGATCCGCCAGTTGGAGGTAGCGCAGAGTGTGAGCCAGGTAGCCGCCATCGCAGTCGTCCGCCGTTTTCTGGTCGCCCAACAGCAGGAGATGGGCCGGTCGAAAGGCATCGTGATGGATGGACGTGACATCGGCACCGTCGTCTTCCCACAGGCAGAACTAAAAATTTTCATGACAGCGGATCCCCGGATAAGGGCTCAGCGAAGGTATGATGAGATGGTGGCAAAAAATGAAGAGGTTGATTTCGAGGAGATTCTTTCAAATATTACAGCACGTGACCGGTTCGATGAGAACCGTGAAGAGAGTCCGCTACGCCGGGCAGAAGACGCCATCCTGCTCGACAACAGCCACATGACAAGGGAAGAACAATTCAGTTGGATTCTGGCAAAAGTGGAAGAAAAAGTAAAAAATAGTTGAAGCTGGCAGGAACCATTTTGAATTCAGGTAAAACAGAAGATGATTGGATGAAAATTGAGATAGACAAAGGTTCGGGATTCTGTTTCGGCGTGGTGGAGGCAATCCGACGGGCGGAGGAGAGACTTGCCCAGGATGAAAAATTGTATTGTCTTGGAGACATTGTGCACAACAATTCGGAGGTGGAGCGATTGAGCAAAAAGGGGTTGACCACCATTTCACACGAACAGTTCTTCACCATGCACAACACGACGGTGCTGCTGCGAGCCCACGGCGAACCTCCTGAAATATACAGCTACGCGCAGGAAAACAACATCGAACTGATTGATGCAACCTGCCCGGTGGTACTGAAACTGCAGAAAAGAATCCTGAAAAGTTACGAAAGCGGTCTCAAAGACAACACACAGCTTGTCATTTACGGCAAGAAAGGGCATGCAGAGGTCAACGGACTGGTTGGCCAGACCAATGGAGAGGCGCTCGTGGTGGAAGGGATCGAAGATCTGGCCCAGCTCGATTACTCCCGTCCCATTGTTCTTTACTCACAAACCACCAAAGGGCTCGAAGGGTTGCACCACTTAACCGAGGAGTTGAAAGGCAGGTCTGCAAGCGTGCCTGTAAAGATCCACGACACCATCTGCAGACAGGTAGCCAACAGAATCCCTGGCATCAAGAAGTTCGCTGTTCGCTTCGATCTGGTTCTTTTCGTAAGCGGGAAAAAAAGTTCAAACGGAAAAATGTTGTTCGACATCTGCTCCGCCGTTAATCCAAATACCAAGTTCATCTCTGACCTGAATGAAATTGAAACTGACTGGTTCAGGAACGTTGATTCAGTAGGCATTTGCGGGGCAACTTCCACACCAAAACAACTCCTTGAAGAGGTTGCAGCCAGGTTGCTGCAGATGGAAACGAACCGCATTGTTTAAAGAAACTTAACCTTAAAAGTGAATTTCAACCGATTACATTTCTAATTTTGCAAATAAAAGTCATGGCCAAAGAATACAGATCTCCACTGCCCGAGGATTATTCTGATAATCCGATTCGAAAGATTGGCGTACTTACCTCAGGAGGGGATGCACCCGGGATGAACGCAGCAGTACGGGCCGTTGTCAGAACAGCCATCTTCTACCGTCGCGAAGTAGTAGGTATTTTCCAGGGCTACAAAGGCCTGATAGAGAAGAATTTTAGAAACCTCGCCTCAGGGGATGTCAGCAACATCATCCAACTGGGAGGAACCATTTTAAAATCCGCCCGCTGCAAGGAATTTCATTCCCGTGAAGGTCGTGAAACAGCATACAAACACCTGAAGGAGGAGGGAATTGATGCCCTGGTTGTCATTGGAGGTGATGGCACCTTTACCGGAGCCCGCATCTTTGCCCAGGAATTTGGCATCCCCATCGTTGGTGTACCCGGAACTATCGACAACGATCTTTTCGGTACAGACTTCACCATTGGATACGATACCGCTTTGAATACCATCATTGAGGCAGTCGACAAGATCAGGGATACGGCCACCGCACACGAAAGGCTCTTCTTCATCGAGGTGATGGGCCGGGACGCAGGTTTTCTGGCACTCAACGGGGGGATCGCTTCCGGTGCCGAGGCCGTAATGATCCCCGAAACGGATACAGACATCACCACCCTTGAAAAATACATCAAGTCGGGTTACCGGAAGAGCAAGAACTCTTCGATCGTACTGGTCGCNGAAGGTGAAAAAGCCGGAGGAGCCTTCCAGATTGCGAAACTNGTAGAAGAAAATTTCCCGCAGTACGATGTCAGGGTTACCGTTTTGGGTCACATCCAGCGGGGTGGTTCACCTACCGCCTACGACAGAATCCTCGCCAGCAGGCTGGGAGTTGCATCGGTGGAGGCACTGCTTGACGACCAGCAGAGTGTGATGGTGGGAATCGCCAACGATTCCATCGAGCTGACGCCCTTCAGCAGAGCCATCAAATACGACAAAGAGGTAAATACCAAATTGCTGGATACGATACATATACTTTCTTCCTAGAGTACTTCAAGTACTTAGAGTACTTAGAGTACTTAGAGTAAGTTGAGTATTTAGAGTATTTGAAGTATTTAAAGTAATTAGAGTATTTGGAGTTGATGGAGATTAAAATGCCTAAAGTCTGGGAGTCCCCAACTTTAGGCATTTTAGTTCATTTTAGTCACTAAAGTCACTAATAAAAATCAATGACCACCTCCTTGAAGTACTTCTCCTCAAGCAATTTCACAATCCGCTTTACAACGAACTTTCGGATCTCCATTTCAATGGGCTGATCGGGATCGTGGTGCGCCCAGTTGATGCGTGTACCCACGAAAACCAGAATGCGGTCGTGCTGCATCAGTTGCTTCACAATCTCTTCAGCCGGGGAATCCCCATACGTTTGTTCATCGTCGTAACTCTCCAGCAATTCTTCAATTTTTCCGATGGTCAGGATCCCTTCGGTGACCAGGTGAAAACCCTTCATGGCATATTTTGGTATTGCGTAGGGATTGCTCAGTGAAATCTCAGTTTCTATTTCGATGCTCAACTCCCGGGCAATGATCTCGGCGGTAGTTCCGCCGCATACTATCTTTATCCCTTCGTAATCCTGAATGCGTTCGGAAAAATCCTTGTCTTTTGCCTTGAAGAATGGAGGGCCTGTCACCAGCAGCATCTCCCGCGGATCCCTGAAATAGATGACACCACAACTGGCATCGTCCTGCAGGTTGAATTTATCATTCTGAATGGCCTTGTTTAAAACCCTTTTGCTCAATCGTCTGGCAGACAAATCGCTGTTCCTTGCCAACTGTTGAACCACGAAAGCCTCCACATTTTCCTGACCCCATCCCATCCGCATCTTTTCGTTGCCCATTCCCGACTGGGTGATGCCATCACTCATGAAAACAATCCGATCCTCTTTCATGGCACGGAATTCGCGGCATCGCAACACTTTACCCACGTTCTCGGCACCCTTGATGTCGAGCAGGTACTCCGTGGTCGGAGTATAGGGTTCCCCAATTCTGGTAATGACACTCTTGGGATTGTCGTAGTTCACAATCCGTACCATCCCATCACTCTCCAGCTCGATGATGGTGAAGGTTGCATAGGTTTTTATCCCCTCACTGTTGTGTGGCAATGCATCCATGATGATCCTTGCGGCTGCCTCGGGTCTTTTGTAAAGAGCCGTATAATTCAGAGCCATGGTGGCCGTCATGGTTGCCAGTACATTTGCCTTCACACCATGGCCTACCCCATCCGACAAGACCAGAATGGTACGGCCATCCTCCTTGATCAGCTTGGAAATGAAGACATCCCCGCATACAATCTGCCCGGTGGGGTGTTTCTGTGCAAAATCTATCTCTATGTGAAATTCACTCATCCTTTTTGTCTTCCCCGTATTTGTATGCTGCCACAATGGAATTGAGCATATCTTCTGTCTGTGCAGCGTTTTCGGCAAGCAGCGTGGCTACCTGCTGAACCATCTCAATGTTTTGCTTGGTGACCTTCATCGCCCGGCTGATGATCTCCTCCCTGACCAGTTTGGGTGAAGAGAGGTTCCGGATGATGGCACCTACCACCCTGTTCTTGTAAATGGTGACGATGGAAATGTGCAGCAGTTTGTTTTTGTAAGTCAAGTCACGCTCCAGCATCTCCTCTCCCGTGTGCAGGAGACCGGCAAACATCTTGCCCACAACTTCAGGCACCAGCTCCTTCACATCGGCACCTGGTAAGCCGGGTATCGCTTCATAAAGCTCTTCAGCCTCCTCCCCCATCAACCGTGCAAAAGTTTCGTTGCAATCGATCACCTTCATGTGCTGATCCACGATCACAATTCCTGCCCGGATCTTCTGCAGCATCGCGGAGGCAATGACGGAAGCTTCCTTCGCCTTCTCCGCTTTCATTTCGGCCTTGCGCCTGTCTGAAACATCGTACAAGGAGGAGAGTATCCCTTCAAATTCACCGGAATTGTTCCGGATAGCAGATTTGTATACCAACATCTCGTGAACTGAACCATCCACGGCTTTAAACTGATGTTCGTACACAATATCCGTCTGGGATTCGAACAACTCCTTGTCGCGCATCTCTATCATCTCATCGACATCCGCAGACTGGGATTCCAGGTAAGATTTTCCTATCAACTCCTCCCTGCTCTTCCCGAGCAATCGTTCAAAAGCCTTGTTGCAGGTGATGTAAAATCCCTCGGAATCACGGTAGTTGATGGGAAATGGCAATGAATCAATGATTTTATAGGACAACTCCGGATCCTTGATTAAACCGGATAAAAACGCATTCTGTTCATAAATCATAATCTGGCTTGCTTGAAACCACTAAATTAATAATTTATAACCATTATCATGTTTTGCCACCTAACGAATATTTACCTTTGCAACTGTAAGTTTTTTCAACAATCAAATTTTTCGGAACTCTTTGTTTTGAAAGAATTTAAATAAGCCTTTTCGTTGAAAACGATTTTTTTCATTGAATGGTTTTTCGGACATTTGAACAAAGTTTTTCAATAATAAAATTAACAATTTATTATTGTGTAAAGTATTGATGACAATGAAGATAGAAAAAATCATTCGGCTTTTGGATGCAAAGATTGTATGTGGCAATCACAGGGTTTCAGATGACATTTCCTACGCGTTCAGTTCTGACCTGATGAGCGATGTTTTGACCCTGGATGCAGAAAACATGCTGCTGATCACGGGACTGGCCAACGTACAGATTATCAGAACAGCCGAAGTAGCTGAGATTCATCATCTTGTCATTGTCCGAAACAAGAAGGTTTCCGATGACATAGTGGAACTTGCCAATGAACTAAACATGATTCTGATTGAATCTCCCTATTCGATGTTCAAAGCCTCAGGGATTCTCTACGCCAATGGATTAAATCCGCTTTACTAACCATGATAGAGCTCAGATTCATCCTGGAAGGGGGCGATTTCGACAGGGCCGGAACCGCATCGAGCGAGACCAAGAAGATACTGAAACAACTGAATATAGATCCAAAGGTGATCAAACACACAGTCGTAGCACTGTATGAGGCAGAAGTGAACATAGCAGCCCATGCATACCGGGGTGAGGTAATCATCACGGTGAGCGACCACCAGATTCTGGCAGTTCTGAAAGATGAAGGTCCTGGTATTGCCGATATCAACAGGGCCATGCTGGAAGGGTTCTCGACCGCATCGCCAAAAGTTCGGGAAATGGGATTTGGAGCCGGTATGGGATTGCCCAACATGAAAAAAAATGCCGATGTACTTGAGGTTGAGAGTACACCCGGCGCAGGCACAACGGTGAGGATGATTTTTAATTTTTAATGACCAAAACTGCTTCCGTACAGAAGCAGGGAAAGTATTGAATATTTGTATATTAACTGAATGATAACGAATCTTTTCCACCACGCAATTCAGATCAACGAGGCAAAATGCGTCGGATGCATCCATTGCATGCGCGTGTGTCCGACTGAAGCCATCCGCATCAGGGAAGGTAAGGCCATGATCATTCAGGAAAGGTGCATAGATTGCGGTCAATGCATGAGAGCCTGCCCAGCCAAGGCTTTTTACATCAAACAGAATGACCTGAAGATGCTTCAGGACTTCAAATACAGGATCGCACTTTTCCCGGCCGTCATGATCGGGCAGTTTCCCGATCGGATTACAGAAGAACAGATCTACCAGGCTATGCTGGCACTCGGGTTTACACATCTGATGGAAGTTGAACAGCCCATCAAGATTCTGATTGATCTCACCAAGGAATATCTGCAGGAAAAAGAGGTTTTAAAACCCTGCATCTCTGCCTTTTGTCCGGCCGTTGTCAGGCTGATACAGATCAAATATCCCTCTTTGGTCGAAAACATTCTTCCGCTGAAGGCTCCTCACGACCTTGCTGCCCATTTCATTTTACAGTCGCTGTTGAGTCAGGGAGTAAAAAAAGAGGAGATCGGTATTTTTTACATCACACCCTGTGCGGCCAAAATATCGGCAGTCAAGAGTCCTGTCGGTGAGCAGCCATCCGTGGTGNATGGCATCATCAGCATGAGCGATTTCTACAACAAAGTAAGGCAGTTGATCCCCAGGGAAGAAGAAAACGAAACCGGATCACAACGAAAGCACCTCACCAGGGAGGGAATTCTATGGAGCACCTCCAGNGGTGAATCCTCCAGATTTGGCAACAGGGCCATCGCCATCGATGGCATCCACAGTGTGGTAAAATTCCTGGACNGGCTCGAAAATGACGAAGTCCAGGGATTCGATTTTCTCGAGATGCGCGCCTGCGACCAGAGCTGTGCCGGGGGAATTCTNATGACAGGCAACCGCTTTACCACCACCGAACGACTCGAACAAAGATCAAAATATTACCCTTCCTACCGGGAAAAGGAGCTGGATTCCAATCTCGATAAATCGGCACTCACACAATGCCTGCTGATTGATGAGATCAAGCCCCACAACGCCTTCAGCCTCGACGACGACATCACCCGGGCAATGGAGAAGATGACCAAGGCGCAACGGATCATCTGTTTCCTGCCGGGAATCGATTGCGGCGCCTGCGGTTCACCCAACTGCCAGGCTTTGGCCGAGGACATGGTGCAGGGGGATGCCAAGATGTCTGATTGCATCTTTCTCCAGCAAAGATGGCAGCACGAGGCGCGAATAGGGGTCGAAAAAGCCTTCCTCAACCTGGAAAAGAGATGGGGCGAGGGGCGATTTAATGCAGATTGTAACAAAAGAGGACGACGAAATGAAGGTTTCTGAATTGGCAAAAGAGTTGGACCTGGAGCTATTTTCCGGGAAAGAGGGACTCGACCGTGAAATTACTGGCGGATATGTTTCAGACTTGTTGAGTGATGTGATGGGAAACTCCACGGAAGGAGATGTGTGGGTCACTTTGCAGACCCACCGCAACGTGGTTGCCATCGCTTCGCTGAAGGAGTTGGCCTGCGTGCTCCTGGTGAGTTCGCTGGTTCCGGAGCAGGGCACCATCGACCACAGCAACAAGGAGGGCATTCCTGTGCTTGGAACCGCCTTGTCGACCTTTGAAATTTCAGGATTGTTGTACCAAAAGATAAAAAGTGCTAGATGAGACGTTTCAGGGCAGATCTCCACATTCACACGGTCCTTTCTGCCTGTGCGGATCTGGAAATGAGCCCGGGGAACATCGTCCGCACGGCGAAGGAGCAAAACATTGACCTGATTGCAGTGACAGACCACAATTCGACGCTGCACTGCCCGCTTTTGAAGGAGCTGGCAGAAGAGGCCGGTCTGGCTGTTGTTCTGGGAACAGAGGTTACAAGCCGTGAGGAGGTTCATTGTCTGGCTTATTTTGGAGATTTGGTTACGTTGGCACAGTTTCAGGAATACATCTGGAAACACCTGCCTTCGGTCTCCTACCTGCCGGAGAAATTCGGATACCAGGTACTGGTCGACAGGGAGGAAAAGATCATCAGCATGTTTGAGGAGTACCTGAATCTGGCCCTCGACCAGAGCATCGATCAGATGGAACAGGAGGTACACCGTTTGGGAGGAATTTTCGTGCCGGCACATGTGGAAAGACCAATGTTTGGAATCTTCAACCAGCTGGGCTTTGTACCCGATTCCCTCGTCTGTGACGCAATGGGCATCATGCCGCAAAGCAAGGAGGAGGAGATCAGAACAAGGTTTGGCATCGAAGGGAAGATCCCCTGTTTAAAGGCTTCCGATGCACACAGACTGGAAGATATAGGTTCGGGGTGCAGCTGGCTGGAGGTTAATGAGCTCACATTTGAAGAACTGAAAATGGCACTTGCGTGCCTCGAAGGAAGGAGAACAACGACAGAATGAAAAATATTGCCTTGCATATCCTGGATCTGGCAGAGAATTCGGCCAGGGCGAAATGCCCGGACAGTGAAGATTTCGATCACGGAGGATTCCGGCAAGGAGAGGTATCAACTGTCGATTGAAGACGACGGGACAGGAATGGAAGAAGAGGTGGCAAAAAAAGCAGCGGATCCTTTTTATACTTCCCGGAAAACTAGAAAAGTTGGATTGGGATTGTCGCTGATACAACTGAATGCTGAGCGGACAGGAGGAAGTTTCAAACTTACTTCAGCCCCCGGCAAGGGAACCAGACTGGAGGCTAATTTCAAGTACAGCCACCCGGACAGGCTACCGCTGGGCGAGATAGATGATGTGCTGGTACTGCTGGCCGTTGGTCTACCGTTGGTAAGGCTGATTTATACGCACAAGACTCCTTCGGGATCCTATTGTTTTGATACCGAGGCGATTCGGAAAATCGTTGGCAACATCCAGAACAGTAACCTGGAAGTCAGAAAGTTCCTGAGGGAGATGATAGTTGAAAACCTGAGGGAGATCAGGGCGGAGGAGTAAAGGATGATGAATGAACAAAAAATGGGAATCAATGAATTGGATCATATATAAATGCTAATAGCAAGTAATAAACAAACCAGGCAATATCTATTCCATTCTTTTACAATAAAAAACCAATTTCATGAATAAAATTAAATCACTCGACGATCTCAGGCAACTGAGGGAAGGCATGCAGGCCAAAATCAAATTGCGGGAAAGTGGCAACAATTCCGAAAACATTGTCAGAATAAAGGTAGCCATGTCGACCTGCGGCATTGCATCAGGAGCCAAGGAGATCATGAATTTTCTGATGGAAGAACTCGAGCACAAAGCCATTGATGCAGTGGTGTCACAGACTGGCTGTATGGGCTATTGCTATGCAGAACCCACCATCGAGGTCACCGTACCCGGAAGGGAGCCCATTGTTTTTGGAGATGTCGATAAATTCAGGGCCGGCGAAATTATTGAAAAGTACATTATTCACAACGAACTGGTGGATGGCATTTTGCCTGTAAACTACCGGACAATAGAAAATTAACACCATTAATCACTGTTATGGCAGATTATAAAATGCACCTCCTGGTATGCGGAGGAACCGGTTGCAACGCATCTGACAGCGAACAGATCAGGGACAATCTGTTGACTGAGGTCGAGAAACACGATCTGAACGACGAAGTTCAGGTAGTTATGACCGGATGTTTTGGTTTCTGTGAAAAGGGGCCCATTGTCAAAGTCCTTCCAGACAACACTTTCTATGTACAGGTAAAGCCTGAAGATGCTGCCACCATCGTGGAAGAGCACCTGATCAAGGGACGCAAGGTTGAAAGATTGCTTTACAAGGATCCGGAAAACAACGAGCCGATCAGCGATTCCAAACACATGGAATTTTACAAGAAACAGGTTCGTATTGCACTCAGGAACTGTGGGTTCATCAACCCTGAAAATATCGATGAGTACATTGCCCGTGATGGTTATGCTGCCCTGGCTAAATGTCTGGGAGAAAGGACACCACAACAGGTAATCGACGAAATCAAACTTTCCGGCCAGCGCGGAAGAGGCGGCGGCGGCTTTCCGACAGGATTGAAATGGGAGATCACCTCCAAATCAATTGCCGACCAGAAATACGTGGTCTGCAATGCCGACGAAGGCGACCCGGGTGCCTTTATGGACCGCTCCATCCTGGAAGGGGATCCGCACTCAGTGATTGAGGCGATGGCCATCTGCGGTTATTGCACCGGATCAACAAAGGGCCTCGTCTACATCCGCGCCGAATATCCGCTGGCCATTCAGCGGCTCAAGACAGCCATTAAACAAGCCCGTGAATATGGCTTGCTGGGCGAAGAGATCTTCGGAACGCCGTTTTCCTTCGACATCACCCTGCGCTACGGTGCCGGTGCATTTGTCTGCGGGGAAGAGACGGCACTCATTCATTCCATGGAAGGTCTGCGCGGCGAGCCAACCTTCAAGCCACCCTTCCCATCCGAATCCGGTTATCTGGGCAAACCTACCACCGTCAACAATGTGGAGACCCTGGCAAGTATTCCTGTGATCATCAACAAGGGTGCAGCCTTCTTCAACAGCATCGGAACAGCCAAATCCAAGGGAACGAAAGTTTTCGCCCTGGCGGGAAAGATCAACAACGTAGGACTGATCGAAGTACCCATGGGCACCACCCTGCGCGAGGTGATCTTTGACATCGGCGGAGGCATCAAGGGTGGAAAAAAATTCAAGGCGGTTCAAACCGGAGGTCCTTCGGGCGGTTGCCTGACCAACTCCTTCCTGGATACGCCCATCGACTATGACAACCTGATTTCTGCCGGATCCATGATGGGATCAGGTGGAATGATTGTGATGGACGAAGATGACTGCATGGTCTCCATCGCCAAATTCTACCTCGAATTTACCCTGGATGAGTCTTGTGGAAAATGTACTCCCTGTCGCATCGGCAACAAGCGTCTCTTCGAAATCCTGGACAAAATCACAAAAGGACTTGGAACAGAAGAAGATCTAAGTAGGCTTCGTTCGCTCTGCAAGGTCATCAAGGATACCTCCCTGTGCGGACTCGGACAAACTTCACCCAATCCTATCCTTTCTACACTCGATAATTTCTACGATGAATATCTTGCCCACGTTAAGGAGCACAAATGCCCTGCAGGTCAATGCAAGTCACTCGTAAAATACACCATCGACAGCGAGAAATGTACCGGTTGTACGCTCTGCTTCAGAAATTGTCCGGTTGGAGCCATTGCCGGAGAGAAAAGGGCACCGCATACCATCGACAACAGTATTTGTATCAAATGCGGAGTATGTTACGACAAGTGCAAATTTGATGCGATCAGCGTCTCTTAAAAAATTCAATCATGGACATGATAAATCTGACAATAGATAACAGACCCGTCTCCGTAGAGCGGGGAACATCGGTTCTCCATGCAGCAGCCCAGGTAGGCATCAAGATTCCCTCCCTCTGCTACATGAAACTGGAGGACCTCAACATCGAAAATAAACCCGGCGGGTGCAGGGTTTGCGTCGTTGAAGTGGAAGGACGCAGAAACCTCGCTCCTGCCTGCTGTACCGATGTCGCCGAAGGAATGGTCATCCAGACACATTCCATGCGGGCCATTCACGCGCGCCGCACGGTGGTTGAACTCATACTTTCCGACCACCCTACCGACTGCCTTAAATGTGCAAAAGCAGGCAACTGCGATTTGCAAAGCATGGCGCAGCATCTGGGAATCAGGGAGATTCATTACGAGGGGGAACAATCCACCTTCCGGGAAGATACCTCTCCGGCCATCATCCGCGAACTGGATAAATGCATCCGCTGCCGGAGATGCGAGATGATGTGCAACGAAATTCAATCTGTAGGCGCACTCTCCGCCATCAACAGGGGTTTCAATGCAGTGATCTCTCCAGCCTTTGAAATGAACCTCGACCACTCGGTATGCACCTATTGCGGCCAGTGTGTCGCCGTCTGCCCGACGGGTGCCTTGACGGAGGTCGATCATACCGGAGCCGTCATCAGGGCACTGTCCGATCCATCAAAAACCGTCATCGTGCAGACGGCTCCTGCCGTTCGTGCCGCACTCGGCGAAGAGTTTGGAGAGGAACCCGGTACACTGGTTACCGGGAAAATGGCTGCTGCCTTGCGCCGACTTGGATTCAACTATGTGTTTGATACCGATTTTGCAGCCGACCTCACCATCCTGGAAGAGGGCACGGAGCTGCTCAATCGTTTGACCGCCTTTCTGGGTGGCGACAAGGAGGTGAAATTACCGATGCTTACCTCCTGCTGTCCTGCATGGGTAAAATTTTTCGAACACCAATTTCCTGATTTGAAAGACATTCCTTCCAGTGCCAGATCCCCGCAACAGATGTTCGGCTCCATTGCCAAGACCTACTTTGCAGACAAAATTGGGGTCAACCGCAAAGACCTGGTGGTCGTCTCCATCATGCCCTGCGTAGCAAAAAAATACGAATGCAGCCGCGAAGAGTTCTCCGTTAATGGCAATCCCGATGTAGATTTCGCCCTCACAACCCGCGAACTGGCCCAGTTGATCAACCTGGCCAACATCGATTTCAAATCTTTGCCGGATGAAGATTTCGACCATCCCATGGGTGAATCTACAGGAGCCGGAGTTATTTTTGGCACTACGGGTGGAGTCATTGAAGCGGCCGTCCGTACAGCCTACGAAGTCTTTACTGGCAAAAAGTTAGATCGTCTTGACTATACCGAGCTGAGGGGTATGGAAGGGCTGCGTCACGCAACCATCGACTTCAACGGCCTGCCCATTCACATTGGAATCGCACACGGACTTGGAAATGCACGGAAGTTGCTCGAAGACATTCAGCAGGGAAAGAGCCATTTTCATGCCATCGAAATCATGTCCTGCCCGGGCGGCTGCATCGGTGGAGGTGGTCAGCCTTACCATCACGGTGATGCTGAAATCCTGAAAAAACGCCAGATGGCACTTTACCGCGAAGACACCGGAAAACCGATTCGCAAATCCCACGAAAACCCATACATTGCCAAACTGTACGAAGAGTTTTTGGGTACCCCGATGAGCGAAAAGGCACACCACCTGTTGCACACCGAATATTTCGACAGAAGCAAGAGCTGACATCACAAAGCCAGCAGAATAAGTTGAAATAACATGAATCCGGTAAAATAATTTAAAGATATCAACCATGCCAAAAATAAAATTATCTCAAAGAACCATTGAAATAGTCAAGGAAATCTGCCTCTCTTTCGAAAACAACGAAGGAGAACTGATTAATGTCCTTCACGAAGCCCAGCACAAACTGGGCTATCTCCCGGCTGAGGTTCAGGAACTCATAGCCCACGAACTGAACATGTCGATTGCCAAAGTGTATGGAGTCGTAACTTTTTACTCCTTCTTCAACATGCTGCCACAGGGAGAGTTTCCAATTTCTGTCTGTATGGGAACTGCCTGCTACGTTCGCGGAGCCGAGCAGATCCTGCACGAAATCAAACGACAACTCAACATTGAAGTCGGCCAATCGACCCCCGACGGAAAATTCTCACTCAACTGTCTGCGCTGTGTCGGTGCCTGCGGACTGGCCCCTGTGGTAATGGTGGGTGAAAAGGTATACGGACGTGTGGCACCTCAGCAAATCAGAAAGATCATCGCCGAATACCAGGAGGGATGTGTACGGCCTGAGAAGCATGAAATGTAAAATAGTGCGCTAAAGTGACTAAAGTGCCTGAAGTTGGAACCCCCGATTTTAGGCACTTTTAGTTAGGTCTATTTGCGCTGAATGATTTATCTGCCGATACATGATCATCCAATTTCATTAATTTTCAGTTCTTTAGCCATTTTAGTCACTTTCGTCACTTTAATTCAATCTAGTCACTTTGGTTCACTTCTGTTATGACGAACTTCATATTTTAACTCCGCGCCTATGCCTAACTTTAGTCACTTTAGTTCACTTTAGTTACTTTAGTCATTTGCCCCATGGATATTCCTTTCGCCGAACCCTATAAAATTAAAATGGTTGAACCCATCTACCGGAGTACACGTTCCGATAGGGAACAATGGATCCGCGAAGCAAGGTTCAATCTGTTCAACCTGCGAAGCGAGCAGGTATACATCGATTTGCTGACAGACAGCGGAACAGGAGCCATGAGCGACAGTCAATGGGCCGCAATCATGACGGGGGATGAAAGTTATGCAGGCTCTGCCTCCTTTTTTCGTTTGAAGGAAACCATAAAAAGAATCTTCGGATTCGACTATTTTCTTCCTACCCACCAGGGACGCGCGGCCGAAAACGTACTCTTTTCAGTTTTGGTAAGGGAGGGAGACCTGGTTCCCGGAAATTCCCACTTCGATACCACCAAAGGACACATCGAGTTCAGGAAAGCCACTGCCGTAGATTGTACCATCAGCGAATCATTCGAGCCCGAAAACCTCCACCCGTTTAAAGGGAATGTGGACCTTGCCCAACTGAAAACAGTGCTCGACAGCCATCCGAGGGAACACATACCCTTTATCATCCTGACGCTTACCTGCAACTCTTCCGGGGGCCAGCCGGTATCCATGCAGAACATCAGGGAGGTCAAGGCATTGGCCGACCAATATGGCATTCCGCTTCTGTTCGACTCAGCCCGTTTCGCAGAAAATGCCTGGTTCATTTCCAAAAGGGAAGCAGGATATGAAACCAAAACAATCAGGGAAATTGCACTGGAAATGTTCTCCTATGCCGACGGCATGACCATGAGCAGCAAAAAGGATGGGATCGTCAACATTGGGGGATTCATTGCCACCAGAAGAAAAGATTGGTACGAAGAGGCAAGTACCTTCAACATCATGTTCGAAGGATTTGTGACCTACGGCGGAATGGCCGGCCGCGACATGAACGCACTGGCAGTCGGACTCGAAGAGGCCACGGAGGCAGCCTATCTCGAAAGCCGTACCGGACAAATAGCCTATCTGGGTGAACAATTAACGGCACACGGAATCACAGTACAACAACCCTACGGTGGACACGCCATCTTCGTAGATGCCAGAAAATTCCTGCCTCACGTAAAACAGGAGGAATTTATCGCCCAGACACTTTGCATCGAACTTTATTTGGAAGCCGGTATCAGGGCGGTGGAAGTAGGGACCATCATGGCCGACCGTGATCCGGTTACAAGAGAGAACCGCTATCCAAAACTTGAATTCATGCGCCTGGCCATCCCACGAAGGGCCTACACCAATCTGCACCTGGATGTGGTGGCTGCCGCTTTGAAAAACGTGTTCGACAGGAGGGATACCATTACCTCAGGTTTCAAAATTATCCAGGAAGCTCCGATCCTGCGTCACTTTACTGTAGCCCTGACACCTGTCAAAAACGAATAACTCACCCGGCAGAAGTTAAATTTTTCTCGGGAAATCCGTACCCCCTGAAAGCGATCTCCCCGCATTTCACCTCGCGGTATTCAAGACAAAAAGGCCGACTGCGCACAGTTGTTCGCTATCGGCCTTTTTGCACCTTTTTGCTTCACAATTTTCAAATAGCTACATTTTTCTTGCAATTGTGCTATATTTGTAAATAAATATTAAACTTTGTTAATAATTGCTCTGTTTTTATGGGCAGATTTTTTTTGTCTTTATCCCTTACATTACTGCTTTCGGTGCCCTTACCAGGCCTTACTTTTCTGAACAAAGTTTCCTTCGCCCTCGATAGGCCTACGCTTGTCAAGGGTCGGGTAATTGATGCCGAAACCAAAGCAAATCTTGAATTTGTCAGTGTGCTTTTGGTTCATGCCAAAGACTCACTGCCCGTTCAGCTTTTGGCCACAGATGCCAAAGGAGAATTCTGTTTTAAAAATATCCAACCCGGAGTTTACGCACTTCACCTCTCGTTTTTGGGTTTCAAAAAATTTGCAACGCCTCCTTTTACCCTATCGGGGAAGGAGCCAGAATTTCAAATGGACCCGATACCCATTCAAATAGACACCCGCACTTTGGAGGAGGTTACCGTCAAGGCCCGCCCGGGAGCTACCTCCTACCGGCTCGACAAGCAGACCATTTATGTGGAAAACCAACTCTCCGGTGCAGGAGGCTCGGCCTCGGATCTGCTGCACAAACTTCCTTCCGTGACCCAGTCGCCCGAAGGGCAAATTGCCATTCACGGCAACTCCAACCTGCTTGTGTTCATCAACGGAAAACCTTCCGCCCTGAAAGGATCCGAACTGCTTGAAAACACCTCCGCAGCCGAAATAAAAAAAATTGAACTGATCACAAACCCATCGGCAAAATACGATGCCTCGGGTTCAGGCGGCATCATCAATTTGATCACAAAAAAGGGCTTTTCTGATGGATTTAACGGGAACATCATGGTCGCCAGGGACCATCTGGGTGGTTATGTCTCAGACTTTCTACTGAATTACAAGTACAAAAAAATCAGTTTCTTTGCCGGCGTCGACAACAACCGTAGAAGAAACGAAGGCGACATCAGCTATGTAACAAATTATCTTTCGGATCTTTCCAGTTTCTCTCAATCGGGAATCCAGAAATCTCAGCGCACCAACACCGGGATCAGGGCAGGGGCAGACTTCCTGCCAACAGAAAATGACAAAATATTGGTCAGCGGCAATTCCGGAACGTTTGAAACCACCAACGACGGAAACTGGCAGACTGCTAAAACCGGTTCCGGCAGTACCGTTCTGAGCACTTCCACCGATGGTGACGACAGAAAGGGACATTACAATGGTGCAGATGCAACCTACGAACACAAATTTGGAACCTCTTCCAAAGTAATCTCCTTTTCCGCCCTTTGGAATTCCCTCAAATACGACGACCAGTACCTGAATCTCATCGCTGATGTCAANGGAACCGCTCTGATGAATCAAACAANCGCACTCAGCAAAAACTTTGACAACTATCAGTTCAACCTGGATTACAGTGCACCTGCCGGGAAAAATGGCAACCTGGAGCTTGGCTATCAACTCACCTTTAACAATGTCAAGGAGAATTACCTTTCCACCCTTACC
>TBL_comb47_HYPODRAFT_10000808_pt1 | contig 41172 bp, 38 predicted proteins | sample TroBogypolimnion_40_FD_10682 | JGI IMG/M metagenome (IMG submission 10682)
GCGGTAAACATGGGCGTGCCCTGGGCTTCCTCTTCCAAAATGATTTGCAGCAAAATGCTGCGCGTCAGGTCGTCCCCGGTCTTGGCATCGCGCACCACAAAGGCCTCGCTGTCCATCACCAACTGCTTGATCTCGGTCAGCGTGATGTAGCTCGATGTGTCCGTGTCATACAAGCGACGGTTGGGATACTTCTTGATGATCCGTTCGGTGGACCCGGCTTCTTTGGTAATCGTTTTTGGCATGCATGTCTGTTCGGGCTTCCTGTGCGTAGCAAGCAATGTACTGCACCGCAGCACATTTTAGGGATGGCCAATCCATCCGACAACAGGAATACCCTGATGGACGTCAGATTGTTAGCGCGGCCAGCCCGGCCAGACCGCAGGCCAGCACCACCGGGATTACGCCGACCTTGAACCTGAAAAGTGCCAGCCCTGCGCCCAGTCCAATGGCCAGGGATAGCCAGTCAAAGCGACCCTGCAGGCCCATAGGCCACAGCACATGGTAGGCAAAGAACACCGCCAGATTGACGATGACGCCGACCACGGCTGCGGTGATGCCGCTCAAGGGCGCGGTAAATTTCAGATTGCCATGGGTGGACTCGATAAAGGGCCCGCCCAAAAAAATAAAAATAAAGGACGGCAGAAAAGTGAAATAAGTCACCACCGTGGCCGCCACTGCACCGGCCAGCAGCCGCGATTCGCCACCAAAAAGCGCTTGAGTCCAGCCGCCTACAAAGCCGACAAACGACACCACCATGATCAGTGGGCCGGGCGTGCTTTCGCCCAGGGCCAGGCCGTCCATCATGTGTGCCGCCGACAGCCAGCCATAGTGTTCCACCGCTCCCTGAAACACATAGGGCAGGACGGCATAGGCGCCACCGAAGGTCAGCAGCGCCGCCTTGGTAAAAAACCAGGCCATCTGCGTCAAGGTGGCGTCCCAACCGAAGCGCAAGGACAGCCCCAAGATGGCCAACAGCCAGAGCCCCAGGCCAGCGGCCAGCACCCGGGCAAAGCGGGGCCATGAAAAGCGGGCATGGGCCGGCGTGGGCGTAGCGTCGTCGATGACGGCGGGGCCTGCCGACTTGACGCTTGCAGCATGCGCAGCACCCGCAGAAAACCACTGCGGTGCAAAGCGCCCACCCAGGTAGCCGATGAGGCCTGCGACCAGCACAATGACAGGAAAAGGTACATCCAAGGCAAAAATCGCCACAAAGGCCAGCAGCGCAATCGAGCGCAGCGCCTTGTTCTTGAGTGCGCGCGAACCGATACGCCAGGCCGCCGACAGCACCATGGCCGTCACCGCCGGCTTGATGCCAAACAACACGCCGGCCACCGCAGGCAGCTGACCAAACGCCATATAGACCCAGCTCAGACCGATCAGGATCAGCAGCGAGGGCAACACAAACAAGGCGCCTGCGACGATGCCACCCCAGGTGCGATGCATCAGCCAGCCGATGTAGGTTGCCAGTTGCTGCGCCTCCGGCCCCGGCAACAGCATGCAGTAATTCAGGGCATGGAGAAAGCGTTGCTCTGAAATCCAGCGGCGCTTTTCCACCAGTTCCTCATGCATGATGGCGATTTGCCCGGCCGGACCACCAAAGCTGATGAAGCCGAGCTTGAGCCAATAGGCAAGGGCCTGCCAGAAGCTGGGCGCTACGGGTTCTATGGGCGCGTCACGAGAAGAAAGACGGGTGTTCATGCCGGGTTGGAATGTAAATTTGTTATAGCTAGTATGGCGGCACCGACGCGCGCCGGACGCCAGTTGTTCGGATAATGGCGCCAGTTTGAATAACAAGGAGTCTTTGAGATGGCAAACAAATTTGTGATGGCTGGTGTGATGGGTTGGCCCGTGGCGCATTCGCGTTCCCCCGTGATCCACAACCACTGGATACGCCAATATGGCCTGCAGGGCGCATACGGTCTTTTCCCGGTGCAGCCCGACAAACTGGAAGACGCGATTCGCGGCCTGCCGGCCCTTGGCCTGGCCGGCTGCAATGTCACCATCCCGCACAAGGTCAACGCCATGAAACTGATGGATGTGGTGGATCCGCTGGCACTGCGCATGGGTGCCATCAACACCATCGTGGTGACGCCCGAAGGCGCGCTGCACGGCTTTAACAACGATGGCTATGGCTATATCCAGTGCCTGCGCGACGCCAAGCCCGACTGGCAGGCCAATGCCGGCCCGGTCACGGTGCTAGGCGCCGGCGGTGCGGCGCGTGCCGTCGTGCTCAGCCTGCTGGACCAGGGTGCCACCGAGATCCGCCTGATCAACCGCACCCGCGCCAAGGCGCAGGCCCTGGCCGACGAATTTGGCGCAGGCATTCAGGTCTTTGACTGGAGCGAACGCAACGAGTCTCTGGCTGGTATCGCGTTGCTTGTCAACACCACCAACCAGGGCATGCACGGCCAGCCCGAACTCGACCTCCAGCTCGACCAACTGCCGACCACGGCGCTGGTGTCGGATGCCATTTACATCCCGCTGGAAACGCCGCTGCTGCAGGCCGCCCGCCTGCGCGGCAATGCTACCGTCAACGGTCTGGGCATGCTGCTCAACCAGGCGCGCCCTGCCTTCCGTGCCTGGTTTGGGGTCAATCCCGAAATCACGCCGGAGTTGCACCAGGCGATCATGGCCACTTTTTGATGCCGGACATTTTTTCCGAAGCCAAGGTCGACACGCACTGCCATATTCTCGATCCGGCGCGCTTTGCGTATGCGGCCGACGTGGCCTACCGGCCGCAGGGGCAGGAGATTGGCGATCAGGAGTCTCTGGCGGCGGTCATGGCCAGCCATGGCGTGCGCCACGCCCTGCTGGTGGGGCCCAATTCCGGCTACAACCTGGACAACCGCTGCATGTTGCATGCGATTGCGACGGGGGCCGGGCGTTTCAAGGGCATCGCCGTCGTGCCAAGCGGCGTGGATACCGATACGCTGCTGGCCTTGAAGTCGCAGGGTATTGTGGGCATTGCCATGAATGTGGCGCTCAACGGACTGGACTATTACGCCGCTGGCCTGCCCGCCCTGCTGTTGCAACTCGAAGAGCTGGACCTGTGGGCGCAATTTCAGGTGGAAGCCGACCAGTTGCTGGAGCTACGGCCCTATCTGAGAGATACGCGGGCCAAACTGTTGTTTGACCATTGCGGTCGCCCAATTGCGGCAAAAGGGGTTGAGCAGCCCGGTTTTCAGGCCTTGCTGGCGCTGGGACGCGAAGGTCGCGCGGTGGTCAAGCTGTCGGGTGAGGTCAAATTCTCAGATCAGCGCTTTCCGTTTGCGGATGCCAGGCCTTATTGGGAAGCCTTGCTGCGTGACTTTGGCCTGGAGCATTGCCTTTGGGCTTCTGACTGGCCGTATCTGAAGGCGCCGTTCCGGCTAGATTACGGCCCCATGCTCAAGCGCTGGGAAGGCCAGCTTTTGCAGGCCGAACGCCAGACCATTCTGTGGGACAACCCCTGTCGCCTGTTCGGCTTTGGAAAAGCCGGCGATTCTGCGCAATAGGAATGGCCGCTGACTGCCAAGCAGTCGGCGCGGCTACAGGCGCGAGAGCAGCACCAGCAGCAGCGCCACCAGTGCAATCAATGCCAGCGTCCATCCCCGGCTCCATTTGAACTTGCGCTGAGGCGCGGTGACTTCGGCTGGCTCAGCCTGCGCCTCCGTCACGCCGGTGTAGCGCGGCACATCGGCGGCAAAGCGCGCCTTGCATTTGGGACCACAAAAGAAATGGGTTTGCCCCCCATGTTCCAGATAATAAAACGACTTGTCGGTGACGGTCATGCCGCACACGGGATCTTTCAAAATACAGCTCTCCATCAGTGCGTGACGCAATGCGCCACAAAGCGCCAACAAAAAACCCTTGTAGGCCTGGGACCTACAAGGGTTGAATTTGGTAGGCGCAATTGGACTCGAACCAACGACCCCCACCATGTCAAGGTGGTGCTCTAACCAGCTGAGCTATGCGCCTTTATCTAAGCCTCGAATTATAGCAGCAATGTTTTAGCGAAAAGTCCAATGCTCATCAAAAGAGTGCGTGCGATGCGCCATAATTTGACGTTTACGTAAACGTCAACTACAAACTTCAGGAGTTCGTCATGGATATAGCAGGCAAGATTTTCATTGTGACCGGTGGCGCATCGGGCTTGGGCGAAGGCACGGCACGCATGCTGACCGAGGCCGGCGGCAGGGTCGTCATCGCCGACATGCAGGTGGAAAAGGGTGAGGCCATTGCCAAGGAAATTGGCGGCGCCTTTGTAAAGTGCGATGTGTCCAACGAAGCCGACGGCCAGGCCGTGGTCGACAAGGCCGTTTCCATGGGCAAGCTCATGGGCCTGGTGAATTGCGCCGGCATCGCGCCTGGCGAAAAAACCATTGGTAAAAATGGCGCACACGCGCTGTCCACCTTTACCAAGTGCATCACCGTCAATTTGGTGGGCAGCTTCAACATGATCCGCTTAGCCGCTGAGGCCATGTCCAAGAACGAACCCGAAGCAACCGGTGAGCGGGGCGTGATTATTTCTACCGCATCGGTGGCAGCCTATGACGGCCAAATGGGCCAGGCAGCCTACAGCGCATCCAAGGGCGGCGTTGTCGGCATGACCTTGCCGATAGCCCGTGACCTGGCACGCAACGGCATCCGCAACATGACGATCGCCCCCGGCATTTTCGGCACGCCCATGATGTTTGGCATGCCCAAGGAAATCCAGGAATCGCTGGCCGCAGCCGTGCCCTTCCCTTCGCGCCTGGGTACGCCGCAAGATTACTCACGCCTGGCACGCCACATCTTTGAGAACGACATGCTCAACGGCGAAGTCATTCGCATCGACGGCGCCATCCGCCTGGCACCGCGCTAAACAGCAGGACCTGCGTCAGACATCGGCGGCGAAGGCGCGCCTGCGCCGCCGACTTAAAATGGCTCGCAACCCTGTTTCCACCATCAAACGAGACACTCCATGACCCCTCAGGAAATTCTGGCCCAGTTCGGCCCCCGTGAAGCAATGGAATACGACGTGGTCGTCGTAGGCGGTGGGCCAGCCGGTCTGGCTGCCGCCATCCGCCTCAAACAACGCGCGGCCGAAACCGGCAAAGAGATTTCTGTGGTGGTGCTGGAAAAAGGCTCCGAGCCCGGCGCCCACATTCTGTCGGGCGCCATCATGGACCCGATTGCGCTGGACGAACTGATTCCCGACTGGAAGGCCTTGGGCGCTCCCCTGAACCAGCTGGTAACCGATGACGCCGTCATCTTCCTGGGCGAAAAATCGGCGTTTCGCACGCCCAACTTCCTGCTGCCGCCCTGCGTGCAGAACCACGGCCTGCTACATCATCAGTCTGGCCGAAGTGACGCGCTGGCTGGCAACGCAAGCGGAAGGCTTGGGCGTGGAAATCTTCCCAGGCTTTGCCGCCGCCGAGGTGCTATTTAACGATGACGGATCGGTTAAGGGCGTGGCCACCGGCAATATGGGCGTGGGCAAGGACGGCAAGCCGACCGACAGCTTCCAGATCGGCATGGAGCTGCTGGGCAAATACACCATCTTTGCCGAAGGTGCGCGCGGCCATCTGGGCAAGCAGCTGATTGCCAAATACCAGCTCGACGCCGACACCGACCCGCAAACCTATGGCATAGGCATCAAGGAAGTGTGGGAGATTGAACCCGAGCGGCACCAGCCCGGCTTGGCCCTGCACACCGCCGGCTGGCCCATGGACGACGCCACCTACGGCGGCGCCTTCATGTACCACATGGCCGACAACAAGATCGCCATGGGCTTTGTCACCGGACTGAACTACAGCAATCCGTATTTAAGCCCGTTTGAGGAATTCCAGCGCTGGAAAACCCATCCCAACGTGCGCTACTACCTGGAAAACAGCAAGGGCGAAGTGACCGGCAAACGCCTGGCCTACGGCGCACGCGCCATCACCGCCGGTGGTCTGATGTCGCTGCCCAAGACCGTATTCCCGGGCGGTGCCCTGGTCGGCTGCGATGCCGGCTTTTTGAACACCAGCCGCATCAAGGGCAGCCACGCGGCCATCAAGACCGGCGCGCTGGCCGCAGAAGCCGCCTTCAATGCGATCCAGGCCGGACGCCAACACGATGAACTCAGCGCCTACCCGGAAGCGTTTGAGAAGAGCTGGTTGTTTACCGAACTCAACAAGGCACGCAATTTCAAGAGCTGGTTTAAGAAGGGCCTGGGCGTGGCCTCGCTCATGAACGGCATTGAACAGTTTGCCCTGCGCGGTTATTTCCCCTGGACGATTCGTCGCGACAAGCCCGACCATGCCTACCTCAAGCCGGCCTCGGAATGCCAGCCCATCGTCTATCCCAAGCCCGATGGCAAGCTGACCTTTGACCGCAACTCCAGCGTGTTCCTGGCCAACGTCAACCACGAGGAAAACCAGCCAGCGCACCTGACGCTCAAAGACGCGTCCGTTCCGGTGAACATCAACTTGGCCCAATATGCCGGGCTAGAAGCGCGTTACTGCCCGGCCGGTGTTTACGAGTACGTGAAAGCGGATGACGGCAAAGATCGCCTGCAGATCAACGCGCAGAACTGCGTGCACTGCAAGACCTGCGACATCAAGGACCCGACGCAAAATATTGTCTGGGTCACACCTGAAGGTGGCGGCGGTCCCAACTACGCGGATATGTAAACGCGTCTGCAAATCAAGCCCATCACCCTATGGGCTTTTTTTTCACTGTTGCGCACCGTACGCAAGCGAATCCAAAGAAGTCGCATGGGTCACATGTAGAATGCAATTTGTTCAGGAGAGAGCCTTTCTTTGAGGAGGCCGCCGAAGGCGCAGGGCCGCTGATTGCAGCAGTCTGAACGCTCAGGCAAAAGGACTGACAAGCGTCGTTTGGTTCAAGCCAATCGATGACACCCCACTGGAGAGAGGCTGCATGCGATGCAGTCCACCGAAGGAGCAAATCGTTGCCGGCACGAGCCACGCAGCGGCCAATCTCTCAGGTAAAGAGGACAGCGGGGGCAAAGACCATGGAATGTTTTTCAACACGCCATGGATCCCTATTTGCCCCTGACCTGATGGAGACTGCTCTTGTCCGACGCCCCCACTTCCCCCACTTCCCCTGCTGCTACTCTGCAAACCACGCCCCTGAACGCCCTGCACCTTGAGCTTGGCGCACGCATGGTGCCGTTTGCCGGCTACTCCATGCCGGTGCAATACCCTGGCGGCCTGATGGCCGAACACCACCACACCCGCACCGCCGCCGGACTGTTTGATGTCTCCCACATGGGGCAACTGCGCCTAGTAGGGGCCGACGCAGCAGCCGCCTTCGAGAGCCTGATGCCGGTGGATGTGATTGACCTGGCGGTGGGCAAACAACGCTACGGCCTGCTGCTTAACGCGGATGGCGGCATCATGGACGACCTGATGTTTGTGAAGCGCGAAACCGACATTTTTGTAGTGGTGAACGGTGCCTGCAAGGTGGCCGACATCGCCCACATCCAGGCTTCTATTGGCACACGCTGCGAAGTCATCCCCATGCCGGAGATGGCGCTGCTCGCATTGCAAGGGCCGCAAGCCGTGACAGCCCTGTCGCGTCTGGCACCCGGCGTGGAAAAGCTGGTATTCATGACCGGCGGCCACTTTATGGTGGACACCGGCACGCAAAGCATTCCCGTGTTTTTGACCCGCAGTGGCTACACCGGCGAAGACGGTTTTGAGATCTCGGTGCACCACACACAAGCCGACGCACTGGCCCGCGCCCTGCTGGCACAAGCCGAAGTCAAACCGATCGGTCTGGGTGCGCGCAACTCGCTGCGTCTGGAAGCCGGCCTGTGCCTGCATGGCAATGACATTGATGCCAGCACCACACCGGTGGAAGCGAATCTGCTGTGGGCCATGCAAAAAGTCCGGCGCAGCGGTGGCACCCGCGCGGGCGGCTTCCCCGGTGCCGACCAGATTCTGGCGGCAATCAACCACCCGGCAGTCGGCAGCCGCAAGCGCGTCGGCCTGGTGGCGCTGGAGCGCGTGCCGGTGCGCGAGCACACGCTGCTGCAAGACCTGAACGGCAACACCATTGGTGAAGTCAGCAGCGGTCTGCTTGGCCCCACCGTCGACAAGCCGGTGGCCATGGGCTATGTGCCCCTCGAATTTTCCGCCCTGGGCACCCTCGTTAACGCCATCGTTCGCGGCAAGGTCGTGCCCATGGAAGTGGTGGCCATGCCCTTTAACCCCACCCACTATTTCCGCGGCTGAACCCCTGGCCGATAAACTGCCATCTGATACTCCAACCCCATTGAAAGGAAAACCTCCATGACACTGAAATTCACACCCGACCACGAATGGCTGCAGCTTGAAGACAACGGATCGGCAATAGTTGGCATCACCGTCCACGCACAAGACGCGCTGGGCGACGTGGTGTTTGTGGACCTGCCCGAAGTCGGCAAGACCTACGCCCGTGGCGAAGTGGCCGGCGTGGTCGAGTCGGTCAAGGCTGCGGCCGACGTCTACATGCCCATCGACGGTACGGTGACCGAGGTGAATGAAGAACTGCGTGCCGACCCGGCACTGGCCAATAGCGACCCGCAGGGCGCTGGCTGGTTCTTCAAGGTGACGGTAGCCAACCGTGCCCAGTTCGATGAACTGATGGACGAAGTGGCCTACAAGCAGTTGTCCGACGCCGCCTGATCGCCGGGCCTGCGGGCCCTGCTTCCGTTTTCCGCCCCCTTTAGCGTTCACCGATTGATTGCCATGACCGTATCTGTCCCCAGCCTTGCCGAACTTGAAAACAACAGCGAATTTCTTGCCCGCCACATCGGCATCACCGATGCCGACGAACAGCACATGCTGGCGGTGATTGGCGAGCCCAACCGTGCCGCGCTGATTGACAGCATCGTGCCGCGCAGCATTGCACGCACGACAAAGATGGCAATTCCGGACGCGGTGACCGAGGCGGCCGCTCTGGCCGAACTGAAAGCCATGGCAGGCAAGAACAAGGTGCTCAAAAGCTTTATCGGCCAGGGCTATTACGGCACCCACACCCCCGGCGTGATCCTGCGCAACATCCTGGAAAACCCGGCCTGGTACACCGCCTACACGCCGTATCAGGCCGAGATTTCGCAGGGTCGCATGGAGGCACTGGTGAACTTCCAGACCATGGTCTGCGAGCTCACCGGCATGCCCATGGCCAATGCCTCCATGCTGGACGAAGCCACCGCCGCGGCCGAAGCCATGACCCTGGCCAAGCGCAGCGTCAAAAGCAAAAGCAACGTGCTGGTGGTGGCGGGCGACTGCCATGCGCAAACCCTGGAGGTGCTGGAAACCCGCGCCGCACCGCTGGGCCTGGAGATCCGCGTGGCCAACTCCGCCGACGAATGGGCTGCCCTGCTCGAAGGCGAGTACTTTGCCGTACTGGCGCAATACCCGTCCACCAGCGGCCGCATTGACGATCTGCGGGCAGACGTGGCCAAGGTGCACGCCAAGCAGGCGGCCTTTATCGTGGCGGCCGATCTGCTGGCACTGACGCTGCTGGTGCCTCCCGGCGAATGGGGAGGCGCACCGGGCGCGCCAGGGAATGCCGACATCGTGGTCGGCACCACCCAGCGCTTTGGCATGCCGCTGTGCAACGGTGGCCCGCACGCCGCCTACATGGCCTGCCGCGACGAATACAAGCGCTCCATGCCGGGACGCCTGGTCGGAGTAAGCGTGGACGTGCACGGCAACCCGGCCTACCGCCTGGCGCTGCAAACCCGCGAACAACACATCCGCCGCGAGAAGGCCACCTCCAACATCTGCACGGCACAGGTGCTGCCGGCCGTGGTGTCTAGCATGTACGCGGTCTACCATGGCCCCGCAGGCCTCAAGCGCATCGCACAACGCGTGGCCACTTACACCACTATTCTTTACAAGGGCCTGCAAAGCCTGGGCTACACCCCAACCGCCAGCACCGCGTTTGACACCTTGACCGTTCGCTGCCGCTCGGCCATCGAAGCGCTGGAGTTGACCGAGCGTGCAGTGGCCCACGGCGTGAATCTGCGCCTGTCCTGGGCGCAATACATCAGCGTCTCGCTGGACGAAACCACCACGCGCGAAGACATCGCCCTGCTCTGGTCGCTGTTCGCCCAAGAAGGCCAGGCCCTGCCAACCGTCGAAGCGCTGGCCGTTGACGCCGCACCGCTGATCCCCGCAGAACTCCAGCGCAGCAGCACCTTCCTCACCCACCCGGTGTTCAACAGCTACCACTCCGAAACCGGCATGTTGCGCTACATCCGCATGCTCTCCGACAAGGATCTGGCACTGGACCGCAGCATGATTCCGCTGGGCAGCTGCACCATGAAGCTCAACGCCACCAGCGAGATGATCCCCATCACCTGGCCCGAGTTTGCCAACATCCACCCCTTTTGCCCGCCCGAACAGCGCGAAGGTTATGCCGAGCTGGACCGCCAACTGCGTGCCTGGCTGTGCGCCGCCACCGGTTACGCCGGCATCAGCCTGCAGCCCAATGCCGGTAGCCAGGGCGAATACGCCGGTCTGCTGGTGATTCGCGCCTGGCATGCCTCGCGCGGCGACAGCAAGCGGACCATTTGCCTGATCCCCAGCAGCGCCCACGGCACCAACCCGGCCAGCGCCACCATGGCCGGTATGCAGGTGGTGGTCACCGCCTGTGACGCCAGTGGTAATGTGGACATGGCCGACCTGCAGGCCAAGTGCGAACAGCACAGCGCCAATCTGGCAGCGGTGATGATCACCTACCCCAGCACCCACGGCGTGTTCGAGACGCAGGTGAAGGAACTCTGCGCTCTGGTGCACCAACACGGCGGGCGCGTCTATGTGGACGGCGCCAATATGAACGCGCTGGTCGGCACCGCTGCCCCGGGCGAATTTGGCGGCGATGTCAGCCACCTGAACCTGCACAAAACTTTTTGCATTCCCCACGGCGGTGGCGGCCCCGGTGTCGGCCCGGTGTGTGTGGTCGAAGACCTGGTGCCCTTCCTGCCCGGCCACGGTGCCGGCGGCATTAGCAGCAAGGGCGTAGGCGCTGTCTCGGCCGCACCGCTTGGCAATGCCGCCGTCTTGCCGATCAGTTGGATGTACATCCGCATGATGGGCTCCGATGGCCTCAAGCACGCTACCGAAGCCGCCATACTGGCCGCCAACTACATCAGCGCGCGCCTCTCCGAGGCCTATCCCACGCTGTACGCCAGCGCCGGTACAGACGGCAAGCCCGGCCATGTGGCGCATGAGTGCATTCTGGACCTGCGCCACTTCAAGGAGAGCTGCGGCGTGATGGCCGAGGATGTGGCCAAGCGGCTGATGGACTATGGTTTCCACGCGCCCACCCTGTCTTTTCCGGTGCCCAACACCTTGATGGTGGAGCCCACCGAGAGCGAAACCCTGGCCGAGCTGGACCGCTTTATCCATGCCATGCTGGCCATACGCGCCGAAATTGCGCAGGTGGAGTCTGGCGCCTGGCCGCAGGACAACAACCCGCTCAAGCACGCACCGCACACGGCCGCTTGCGTGGTCGACGCAGCGTGGGACCGCCCCTACCCGCGCGAGCTTGGCGCCTTCCCCCTGGCTGCATTGAAGGCCGTGAAGTACTGGCCCACCGTGGGTCGTGTCGACAACGTGTACGGCGACCGCAATCTGTTTTGCAGCTGTGTGCCACTTGCGCAATACTCCGCTGGGTGAAAATAACGCATTCAAAATCCTTTTCCATTTTCTTGCGCGCCCTGACTCTGGGCACGCTGCTGTTCGGCCTGCTGTTGCGCCCTACCCTGGCGCAAGCTGTGGACTTCAGCCCAATACCACGCGTCACGGTGGTTCTGGCAGGCGGTGGTGCCAAGGGCTATGCCCACCTGGCCCTGTTGCGCCGCCTGGAACAGGACCACATCAAGATCAGCAAGATCATAGGCACCAGCATGGGCGCGGTGATCGGCAGCCTGTATGCCAGTGGCATGAGCACCGACAAAATAGAAAAAATAATTGGCACACTGGATCCAGGGCGCGTCGCACTGGACCAGGTGAGCCGCAGCGAGCTGACCCACCGTGGTCGCGAATACCAGCAGCGCTATCCGGTGGAACTAGAGCTGGGCGTCAAGGACGGCGCACTCACCTTTGCACGCGGCGTCAGCGACGGCCAGCGTTTTCTGGCTCTGATGCAAGAACTGACCGCCAATGTGGCGCCCGACAGCGACTTCGACAAGCTGCGCATACCCTTTCGGGCCGTGGCCACGCGCTACCGCGATGGCGAGTTGGTGGCATTCAAACACGGCAATCTGGCCCTGGTGGTACGTGCCAGCATGGCCGCACCCGGTGTCTTTGCGCCGGTGGAAATCGAGGGCGAGACCTATGTGGATGGCGGCTTGGTAGCCAATCTGCCGGTGGAGGTGGCGCTGCGCGAGGGGGCCGACATCATCGTCGCATCCTACCTGGGCGACACCGACAAGGTCGGCGAAAACCTCAACGCCGGCAACGCCCTGAGCGTGGCCAACCGCATGCTCGACATCCTGATGCGGCAAAACGAGCGGCGCAATATCGCCCTGCTGCGCCCACAAGACATTTTGGTGCGACCCCAGCTGCAAGACTTCGGCTTTGGCAGTTTCGACCAGCCGCTCGCAATCATCCAGGCGGGGCAGAATGCGGTGCAGGAACAAGACGAAAAATTCAAGAGTCTGGCCCATCTGACGGCGGTGGATGTGGCGGACATGACCCTGCCCACGCCCAACTTCACCCAACACGACATCACCATCAAGCAGCTGCGCGTTACCGGCAACAAAAACGTTCCATCGGCTTTTATCGAAAACGAATTACAGGGCTTGCGGGGCAAGGTCTACGATGTCCACATGGTCGGACAAAAGGTAGACGAACTCTATGCCAGCGGCAATTTCGAGCGCGTCAACTACCTGCTAACCCAGCTCCAGGACGACCTGTATGAGCTGGTGGTGGATGTCAACGAAAAGACCTACGGACCCAATTTCCTGAAAACCAGCCTGGGCTTTTACGGCGAAGGCAGCGGCACCAATCTATTCTCTGCTGGCGTGGGCTATCGAAGGCCCTGGCTGACACCCGACGGCCTGGAGCTGCAGGCCGATGTGCGGGCCGGCTCCCAAAGTGAACTCGCGCTGCGTCTGTTCCAACCCCTGTCCGAGCGTTGGGGTCTGAACGCCTACGCCTCCTACAACAGCAGCGAGCTGCCGATCTACCGGCCCGATGTCAGCACGGCTCAAAAGATGGCGTCCAGCACCCTGCGCCGCCAGGAGCTGGGAATGAACGTGTCGTATGACCTCAGCCAAAAGGCCACAGCCAAGCTGGGCCTGGTGACCAACCAGACTCAGTTGAACATAGACACCGCCAAAGTGGTGAGCTACACGCGGGATGCGGGTGGCGACCTTAGCTATGTGCTACAGGACGGTCAATGGGATTTCACTGGCATCAACGCGCAATTCACGACCGACCTGATGGATTCGCCCTCCTTCCCTACGCGCGGCTACTACCTGAATGTGGAAGCCGCCCAAGGCGTGACCGGCAGCAGCCCATACACCAGCTACCGTGCCAACGCGCTCTGGGCCCAAAGCTGGGGGGTGCATGTCATCAACCTCGGCCTGGATCTGGGCGAGGACCATGTGCTGGACTGTGGCGGCTGCCTGCGACCCACGTCGCTTGCGCCGCTGTACTTGGGCGGTTTCCAGTCCATGGGCGCGTACCAGATGGGTCAACTCAACGGCGACCGCCTGATCCATATGCAGGGCACCTATATGTACCGCTTGACCGACGGCGGCATTCTGCACCAACCCACCTTTGTGGGTTTTGTTGCCGAGGCCGGAGATGCCTGGTTCAACCGAAACGGCTACGCTGAAAAATACAGCGGCACGGCCTTTATCGGCGTGGACAGCAAAATCGGCGACGTCTTCTTTGGCGCTGCCAGTGGCAGCGGCGGCAACCACAACATCTTTTTGCAGTTGGGACGGCGCTTCAGTTTGTGGTGAACTCAGTCGGCGCCTTGGGCCGCCAGCAAGATCTCCGCTATTTGCTGGATGCCAATTTCCACGTCGCCACGTGGCCACATGGCCGCACGTTCTACCACCAAGCCTGCTTCGCCCAGCTTGTTGTGGCCGGTGCCTGCTCGCTGATTCCAAGTCCCGCAAGCACTGCAGCAGTGTGTATAGGCTTGGGCGGCACCGCTACCGTCCCTTTTCAGGGAACGGCAGTGGCTTGTCGGCCGGGGAGGACTCCTCGCCCAAACTCAGCAACATGGCCACCGTCACGTAGGTTCCACTCACAGCCACCAGATCCACCAGTTGCTGTTCGCCCAGGATCTGCTTGGCACGATTAAACAGGGCGTCACTAATTTCATGCTTCTCCATCAGCTCCATGCACACGTCATACACCGCCTCTTCATCGGGCTGCATGTTGCGCGGTCGAATGCGGGCCTTCAAGTCATCGGCAACCGACGCGTTCAAGCCGGCTTTGAGTGCCAATGGATAGTGCGCATACCACTCGACCTGCGAAGTCCAGGCGCGGCCTTGTATCAGAATCGCAAATTCATTGAGACGCTTGGGCAGTGAGGTTTCAAAACGCAAGTAATCCAGCAACCGCTTCATGCGGTCGGCAAACACAGGACTGCGCAACATGACGTTGTAAGGACCCGCCAGGCCCACGCTGGAGATGGCAACGATTTCCTTGGCCAGCGCAGCGGACTGGGGCGGCACGTTATCCATGGTGAGTTGCGAAAAGCGTTTGGGCGGGGCGGCAGTGGCCGTTTGCGAAAAACTGTGTGTGCTGCTACACAACAGCAGGCCGGCAAGCATCGTGGCAACACATGGGTGGATCTGTTTGTAGGTTTTTTTCACGGGTGTCTCTGATCTGTATGGGAGTGAAGTCGGATTTCGCGAAAGTTGCCGGCCGCAAGACATCCTGTTTCTGATGCAACAACCGGCACCGCACGGTAACGCAAAGCCTTCAAAGTGCTGTCGCGCATGCGACGAGCCTGTGTTCCACCGAAAAATGCGACGATCCTTGCATAGCGGCGATTGGGTTCACGTATTCAGGAATTGCGCACTGATCAGTCGCACAGCACAGTGCTATGAATGCCGAGGAATGATTGACAACGCCATGGATCGGGGTTTTCATCAAAATTTTCCAAAACCGCTTGCAAAAACTTCACGCAAATAAGTGACAAAAGCTGTGACGGCGAGCGGTACGTGGTGCGAATAGGGACGAATGGCGTAAATGTTTTCTGCAAAGGAACCAACGGACATCCATTGCGGAAGGACATGAACCAATTTATTTTGGAGCAAGCTTGATTGCGCACTAAAGTCTGGCAGCAAAGCAACGCCAAGTCCGCTCAGCGCGGCGTCGCGCAACGCCTCGCTGTTATTGGCAGATAAGGAGCCAGACACCGGCACCGTTACGCTATCAGCGCCCTTATGCGCTGACCGCGGCTTGAAGGTCCAGGCTGGAGCAGCGTGTTCACGTCGGTAATGTAGGCAATTGTGCTGAATTAAATCATTCGGTGTGGTGGGAACTCCGTGCCTTCGCAGGTAGCTGCGGGTGGCTACCAAAACCGAGTGGGTGCTGCACAGTGCCCACGCCACATGCGTATCGGGCGGCATGGTGGTGTGGCGAATGGCGATGTCAAAACCGTCGGTAGCGATTGAACTGAGGTGGTCTGACATATTCAGTTCCAGCCGAACTTCGGGAAATGCGCGCAGAAAATCCGCCAGTCGAGGTACCAGTTGTTGGCGCGCCAGGGCCACGGGTGCTGTGACCCGTATTAATCCGCGGGGTACCCCGGCCCGGTCCCGTATCTCGGAAAAACTTTGCGCTATCTGCTCGAACGGCAGGCGCGTCTGGTCCACCAGGTGCTGCCCAGCTTGGGTCAGCTTAACGCTGCGCGTGGTGCGTTTGACCAACTCCACGCCAGCGACACGCTCCAGTTCGGCAATATGCTGGCTCATCGCCGCCTTGCTCACGCCCAATCGTGCCGCCGCCGCCGTGTAACTACCTTGTTGTGCCAACACAGTCAGCCAATACAGGTGACTCCAAGGGTCTTTTATTTTTTGCTCATTCATCCGTCTATTGTTCACTAAATTTAACAATGTTTTCAGATTGATGGTCTTGTTGGCTTTGTGCCTGCGCCCTAAACTGCGGCCCGAGTAAAGCCGGACAGGGTTTTACATATCAATTTCTTCACCGAGTGAGACACAATGACTACAAACACCGACGCGCCCGAGATCTCCCAATACATACAAGGCGTGCGCACCACGGGTAGTGGCACACGTACTCAACCGGTTTACAACCCGGCGACTGGTGCCGTGGCGTGCCAGGTACGTTTGGGCAACGTAAGCGACGTAGACGCCGCTGTGGCATCGGCTAAAGCGGCATTTCCCAAGTGGGCCGACACACCGCCGATCCGCCGTGCCCGTGTCATGTTCAAGTTTGTGGAATTGCTGAACCAGCGCAAGGACGATCTGGCCCGCATCATTACCGCGGAACATGGCAAGGTTTTCACTGATGCACAGGGTGAAGTGGCGCGTGGTATCGACATCGCAGAGTTTGCTTGTGGCATCCCGCAACTGCTCAAGGGAGACTTCACAGACCAGGTCAGCACCGGCATCGACAACTGGACGCTGCGCCAGCCCCTCGGCGTGGTCGCTGGCATCACGCCGTTCAATTTCCCCGTCATGGTGCCAATGTGGATGTTTCCCGTCGCTATTGCTGCAGGCAATACCTTCATTTTGAAGCCCAGTCCGACCGACCCCACAGCCAGCCTGTTTCTGGCCGATTTGCTCAAGCAAGCCGGACTGCCCGATGGCGTTTTCAATGTGGTGCAGGGCGACAAGGAAGCTGTGGATGCCTTGTTGGTCCACCCCGACGTCATGGCTGTGAGCTTCGTCGGTTCTACACCGATTGCCAACTACATCTACGAGACAGGTGCGCACCACGGCAAGCGCGTGCAGGCCCTGGGCGGCGCAAAGAACCACATGGTGGTGATGCCCGATGCCGACATCGACCAGGCGGTCGACGCCCTGATCGGCGCCGGTTATGGCTCCGCCGGCGAACGCTGCATGGCCATCAGCGTGGCGGTGCTCGTGGGCGATGTGGCTGAGCGCCTGATGCCCAAACTGCTGGCACGCACCAAGACATTGAAGGTACTGGACGGCATGAATCTGGCTGCCGAAATGGGCCCCATCGTCACGCAACTGGCGCATGACCGCATCACCGGCTACATCGAACAAGGTATCAAGGAAGGCGCCACGCTGTTGCACGACGGCCGAGATTTCAATGGCGCGTCTGCCGGTGCCGGTTGCTCAGGAGGCTTCTGGATGGGCGGCACGCTGTTTGACAACGTGACACCCGAGATGCGCATCTACAAGGAAGAAATCTTTGGCCCGGTGTTGTCCTGCCTGCGCGTGAAGGACCTGGCCGAAGCAGTGGACCTGATCAACGCCCATGAGTTCGGCAATGGCGTTGCTTGCTTCACCCGCGACGGCAACGTGGCCCGGGAATTCAGCCGTCGCATCCAGGTCGGCATGGTCGGCATCAATGTACCGATTCCCGTACCCATGGCTTGGCATGGCTTTGGCGGCTGGAAGAAGAGTCTGTTCGGCGACATGCACGCCTACGGCGAAGAAGGCGTGCGCTTCTACACCAAGCAAAAATCCATCATGCAGCGCTGGCCCGAGAGCATTGGCAAGGGCGCCGAGTTTGTGATGCCTACAGCGAAGTAATTCGCGTTTGCTCAGTGGCGCGGCGCGTTACTGAGCAGCTTGTAACAGTCGGGTGACGGCATATTGATGTGCTAGGCCTCATTCATGTCCGGAACTATTTGGCGGTGGATCGTATCCGCCAAACTACGGCAATTTAAATAAATCAGGAGAAAATGAAAATGGAAGTTATTGGAATCGCGCTCAGCTTGGTGCTGTTGATATTCTTCGCCTACAGGGGCTACTCGGTTATCTTCTTTGCTCCGGTCTTGGCCATTCTGGCTGCAGTCGCCCAGGGTCTGCCGGTTATGCCGACCTATACCGAGCTGTACATGGTCAAGGCGGTTATTTATATCAAGAACTTCTTTCCGGTATTCATGCTGGGAGCCATCTTTGGCAAGATCATGGAAGAAAGCGGCATGGCCAAATCCATCGCTCACGCCATCATCCAGTCGCTTGGGCCCAAACGCGCCGTTTTGTCGACCGTGCTGTCTGCCGCCATTCTCACCTATGGTGGTGTCAGCATGTTTGTGGTGGTGTTTGCGGTCTATCCGTTTGCAGCAGCTTTGTTCAAAGAGGCGGACATTCCTAAATCACTGGTGCCGGCAACTATTGTTCTGGGTGCGTTCACCTTCACGATGGACAGCTTGCCAGGATCACCGCAAATACAAAACATTATCCCCTCGAACTTTCTGGGCACCAGTGTGTACTCAGGCCCGATTTTGGGGACCTTCATCGCCGTCATCATGTTTGCCACCGGAATGGCATGGCTGACCTACCGGGTGAACAAGGCCAAGGCCAGCGGTGAGGGTTATGGGAACCATACCCTGAACGAACCTGAACTGAAGGACATTAAACTGCCGTCCTGGCAAATATCCGTGATTCCGCTGATCACGGTACTGGTGGTGAACTATGCCGGCAACAACCTGGTCAGTTGGGACGCGTCGGTGCTGCTGCCCATCGCAGCCATGAAGTTGCCGCTGATGGCACCGGCCATTAAAAACGTGATCAGCACTTGGTCACTCATCATTGCCGTGGTTTGCGGGATCGTGATAGCCAGTGGTGTCGGCGTGGGACGTATGCCCAAAGGTGGGTTGAAGAAAGCCATCTCCTTGGGTGCCGTGGGCTCCTTGCTGGCTGTGATGAACGTGGCGTCCGAGGTCGGCTACGGCAACGTGATTGCCTCACTGCCAGGATTTAAATCGATTGCTGCGAGCGTGATGGCCATGGATTTTGGGAACAATCCGCTGGCATCGATGGCTGCGACGATCAATATCATCTGCGGCATCACCGGCTCGGCTTCGGGTGGAGTGTCCATCGCCTTGGATCTGTTCGGAAAACACTGGCTGGATTGGGCCGCTGCGGTCAATATGTCGCCTGCCATTTTGCACCGTGTCGCTGCCATCGCCTCTGGCGGTTTTGATACCGGACCGCACAACGGCGCCATCATTACCCTGCTGGCGGTGTGCGGACTGACCCATCGTCAGTCATATCCTGACATCTTTGCCATGACGATCCTGAAGATTTTGATGGTGTTCATTGCCCTGATTTTTGTATCTGTCTTCGGCATTGCCTAGATAAGCAGCTTGGCAGTCTTGAATTCGTCGTATTGAAACCGCTGCGGGCTCTAAATCCGCAGCGGTTCAACTCATTTGTCGATTGACAAGGACGCGCTCACGACTCCGTCCGAAATAAGCCTTTAAAAGCGATGGTGACATATGGATTTACTCTTGGTTGAAAATGCCCAGGCATTGATTTCCCGTGCGGCTGAAAAAGCAAAAGAAGACTATGGCCGCCCTATCAGTGTTGCGATTTGCGATGCCAATGGGTTTTTAATGGCATTTTCCCGTGCCGACGGTGCACCGGTCAGGACTATCCAAATTGCGCAAAGCAAGGCCTACACCGCCAATCGTATGGGCTCGTCAACCGATGCGTTTCTTGCAAGGTTGCGCTCCGAGGGCTTGGAGATCAGTAGTTTTTGCGATCCCTTGCTGACGGCAATGCCCGGTGGTGCGCTACTCAAAAATGCACAGGGAAAGCTGCTGGGCGCGATTGGCATTAGCGGCCTGGCACCCAAGGACGATCAGTGCATAGCAAACGATATTGCCGAGCTGACCCGCGTTACTGCAGGCAGCACACACTACAACTCAAATTAACTGAAGACTGAAAAATGACCTGGCAGCAAATATACGATCCCTTCGGAAACATGTTGATATCTACGGCGCTTGCAGCCATCCCCGTTTTGGTGATGCTGGCCGCGCTGGGATTTTTTCACATCAAGGCACACACCGCCGCTGGCATGGGTTTGCTGGCAGCACTATTGGTTGCGGTGTTCGCCTATGGCATGCCAGCCGGCATGGCCGGCCGGGCTGCCATGTATGGTGGGCTCACGGGTTTGTTGCCGATTGGCTGGATCGTGCTGAATATTATTTTCTTGCAACAGCTGGCTGAAAAGAATGGCAGCTTCAAAATTTTGCAGGACTCCCTCTCCGGTATCACGCAAGACCGAAGGCTGCAATTGCTGTTGATCGCGTTTTGCTTCGGTGCATTTTTTGAAGGGGCTGCGGGCTTTGGCACGCCCGTGGCAGTGACGGCCGGTATTCTGATCGGTTTGGGCTTTTCGCCATTGGCCGCTTCCGGCCTGAGTCTGATTGCCAACACCGCGCCAGTTGCCTTCGGCGCGCTGGGAACACCCGTGATCACGCTGGCCAAGGTACATGGCTATGACCTGATGCAGGTCACCGCCATGATCGGCCGACAGCTCCCCTTCTTCTCCTTGTTGGTGCCGTTTTGGCTGATTTGGGCCTTTGCCGGACGCCGCGCCATGATGGAGATTTGGCCGGCCATTCTAGTGACCGGACTGTCGTTTGCCATACCGCAATATCTGGTGAGCAACTTCATTGGGCCGGAGTTGGTGGACATCATTGCGGCCATCGTCTCCATGGGTTCGCTGATCCTGTTTTTGCGTTTCTGGCAACCCAAGCAGCTTTGGACTTCTCCAAGCATGCGCGGCAAAGATGTCAGTGCCCATGAGGCCAAGGAAGCTACGCCGGTTGCGCGCCATTGCACGGCAGCTCTGGTTCGGGCCTGGACACCTTGGGTTATTCTGTCGGTCTTTGTTTTCATCTGGGGCTTGCCTAATTTCAAGGCTTATCTCAATGGCCTGTTCGCACCCGCTTTTCCCATCGAGGGTCTGCACAACCTGATCATGAAGGCGCCACCCGTGGTTGCCACGCCGCGCCCGGAAGCGGCGGTGTATACACTGAACCTGCTGTCGGCAACCGGTACCGGCATATTTTTGTCGGCCTGCGTGGGCGCACTGGTGATGAAGTACCGCCCCATGCAGATCGTCAGCAACTACTTCAGCACCTTCTGGCTGGTTCGCTACTCGCTGCTGACGATCGTGTTGATGCTGGCGCTTGGCACACTGACGCGTTACTCAGGAACCGACACCACCTTGGGGCTGGCCTTCGCCAACAGCGGCGTGTTCTATCCATTCTTCGGCACCCTGATGGGCTGGTTGGGTGTGGCCATGACTGGCTCGGACACGGCTTCCAACGTCTTGTTTGGCGGCATGCAAAAAGTCGCGGCCGAACAGCTAGGCCTGAGTCCCAACCTGATGGGTGCTGCAAATAGTTCGGGCGGTGTCATGGGCAAGATGATCGATGCTCAGTCGATAGTGGTGGCCTCCACCGCGACCCGCTGGTTCGACCATGAAGGCGACATCCTGCGCTACGTGTTCTTCCACTCGATTGCCTTGGCAAGTCTGGTGGGACTGTATGTCACACTGCAGGCCTATGTCTGGCCGTTCGCGCTGATGGTGGTGCCATAGTAGCCTTACTGGTATCTCGCAGGCAGTCCTGCCTCTGCATGTGCTAGCTAAGCAGCCTTTACCGGCTCGCACGTCTACCAGGCCACCGCCATGTACGCGTGCAACAACGCCTATCAACAATGTATTTGGGGAATATTTCATGACAATAGCTGGTCGCCGTAACTTTTTGACATCCGGTGCTATCGCGTCTCTCGCCATAGCAACGCCACTTATCCCGACCCTGTCCCTGGCAACGGATGAGAAACAGACCGCTTCCAAGTCTTCCGCGCAGGGGGTGACACGCACCCTGGCGCGTTACATCGTCGATGCAAAGTTCGAGGACCTTCCTGCCACTGTCCGCAAGGAAGGCACGCGCACCCTTTTGAACTGGGTCGGCGTTGCGGTGGGAGGCTCACACCATGAGACCGTCGATCGGGCCGTGTCCGCGCTGGCGGAATTTTCCGGTCCGCAGCAAGCCAGCTTGATGGGCCGTACCGAGCGCTTTGACATCATGAATGCGGCGTTCATTAATGGCGTGAGCAGCCATATTTTTGACTATGACGATACGCATCTGAAAACGGTTATTCATCCGGGCGGTCCGGTCATCTCGGCCATTCTGGCACTGTCGGAATACCGGCCTTGTTCCGGAAAAGAGTTTTTAAATGCCCTGGTTCTGGGCGTTGAAACCGCCTGCCGCATCGGCAACGCGGTCTATCCGAATCACTACGATACTGGCTGGCATATTACCGGTACTGCAGGTGTTTTTGGTGCTGCGGCGGCAGCTGGAAAACTATTGGGACTGACAGAACAACAAATGGTCTGGGCACTCGGTCTTGCGGCTTCACAGCCAGTGGGACTTCGCGAGTCCTTCGGCTCGATGAACAAGAGCTTTAATCCCGGCAGGGCCGCCAGCAATGGCCTGTTTGCAGCCCTTCTGGCATCAAAAAATTACACCAGCTCCGAAGGCATGATTGAAGCAAAACGCGGCTGGGCCAATACCATCAGCACCAAGCAGGATTTTTCTGAAATCACCGAAGGACTCGGTACTCGGTACGAATCCGCGCTGAATACCTACAAGCCGTTTGCCTGCGGCATTGTGATTCATCCGGCGATTGACGCCGCGATTCAACTGCGCAACGAGTACCAGATCACGCCTGAGCAAATCGATCGCATTGAAATGCGTGTGCATCCACTCGTAATCGAACTGACCGGTAAAAAGACGCCGCAGATCGGCTTGGAGGGGAAATTCAGCGTTTACCATTCCGTAGCCGTTGCAATCAAGGATGGCGCTGCCGGCGAGAAGCAGTACAGTGATCTGGCTGTTCGAGATGCAAAAACCATTGCGTTGCGAGACAAGGTCATTGCGACTGTCGATGCCGCCATCAAGCCGGAACAGGTCGACATGACCATCATCCTGCGGGACGGCCAAAAACTGCATAAGTTCGTTGCGCACGCCATCGGCAGTGTGGAAGTGCCTATGACGGATCAGCAGCTTGAGTCAAAATTTGTGGACCTCGCCGATGGAATTCTTCCTAAAGCGAGGATGCAAACGCTGATGGACACGTGTTGGCGCATCGAGCAATTGGGTTCTGCGGCCACGATTGCCCAAAATGGGTCTTTCAAGGCATGATGCAGGGTCGGTGAATACCGACGATCAACTGTGGATAAGCCACTTTGATAGACATCGGTAACTACCGTAAAGCGCGCTGCTGCTCTGGCGGGCCAGGCTAGCTTGTTAACATGCTAGCGAGGTTACACCGCCACGCTGCTGACCTGACTGGCATTGTCAACCAGGGTCATTGGCCAAAGAGAAGCCCACGGTACGCACATGGACGGGCATTACCTCCGTCAAGGCAACCACCGCAGCGCCGTTGTAGCTGGCGTACATAAAGGACAACCAGAGTTCTGTCACCAGCAGGTTTTCAAAGCTGATGTTCGCAACCAACCGGTGCATGATGGGATATACAGTCAGGATTGGCAGCACAGTAAAGGTCAACAGAATCTTCTTGCGCCCCACCTTGTCCGACAGCGCGCCCATCACCGGCAGCCAGAAGAAGTCGAACATCTCCAGAAAATTTCCACTGGTCACCCGCAATACGGTGGACAGATTCGATTGCTCTGATTTTTTGTTGGTGCTCATGGTGAAGTCCTTCAATGGGTGGAGGCCGTGACAGGGGACAGCACTTTGGACAGGTATTCGCCGCTGGCACTGTCCGAGTAGGCGATGGACCGGCCATTCAGCAGTGCCTGCTTCAAACCTTCGACGGTGCTTACATCGGGTCTGACAGACCCGATCGGCACGGCGACACCCATCTTTGAGTTGCCACATCAATCGGCTCACCCCGCTCCAGTCGCTTGGGTATCGCGCCGCTGGTCTCGCCCATGGAGGAACCCCAAACCGCCACCAGTTTGTGTCCCGAACGCGCGTTGGAACGCGCATACCAGGGCCTTGAGGCCAAGGCCGCAGTGCGCACGGGCAAGGTCACCATTGCCTGCGTCCCGTCAGTGGCCACGCAGACTTTGGCCTGAATTTCCTGGGTAGCCAGGAGGCTGAACTGGAGTTCACTCCGATTCGTGCGGAGCGCTATGTGGTCGTCGTTCCCGGCGGCCATCCATTGGCGCGTCGCAAAACCGTGGCGTGGCGCTCGCTGGAAAGTGAAACCTTGGTCTCGGTGTCCAGCACCAGCGGAAATCGCTTGCTGATAGACAGCCCGGTCTGATCGGTATACCGCTGTTCGACCCGGCCATCACACGGACGCTGGGCCTGATCGTACGCAAGGGCGACAAACTGCATGGGGTGGCCCAGGCATTGGCTGACACGCTGATGGCCGCGATTCGCATTACGTAAAGCCCGTCGTCATAAGCAGCCGTATGCAGCGGTTTCTAGCATGGCGGCATAAGACAAGGCAATTCCAACGGATGGTCGCCCACAGGGGCACTATGGCGAAATGGTTGGCTGAAGTTGGACTGAATCACCAGATAGCTGCCTGTCGCTTAGACTCGCTGACTGGCTGGCAGAGCGAGCGACATGAAAATTGGACAAATCCAGAGCTTTTTCAGCGCAACCCGATAGAGCCGTCATTCACCAAGACCATCCACAAACAACTGTATACCCGTCGCAGTGCCATAGGTCGGTGAGGTAGTCGGCACATAGGAGCGCAATCAGCCTTGAGTGACGGTACGAGCGATCCAACCCAGTGCCTGCACTTGGCCGATACGCGACAATCTCCCCTACTCCCGAAAATTCCATGCAACACAAGACTTTCTCCATACTCCCTATCCTCGTCGCAATTGCTGCTGGCACATTGGTTCCTGGCTCGGTCTCCTTCGCGGCTTTACACCACGCAAGCAAGCAAGCCCCTCACAAGCAGGCAGCCGCCGCCGTGAACGCCGCGCCACCACTTGCTGCTCAGACCACCTTGGCGGCCAACCCGCCGGCCTTGCCCGCCAAGGCCTGGCTGATAATGGACTTCGACTCCGGCGAGGTGCTCGCCTCGGCCAACGCGGACGAACCCTTGCCACCGGCTTCGCTGACCAAGATGATGACCAGCTACCTGGTCGAACAGGCGCTGCGCTCCGGAAAACTCAAGCAAACCGACCTGGTATCGGTCAGTCAGAACGCTTGGTGCCGAGGTTCGAGCACCGAATCGTGCATGTATCTGCCACTGAACAGCCAGGCCACGGTGATCGACATCCTGCGCGGCATCATCATCCAGTCGGGCAACGATGCGTCCAAGGCAATTGCCGAGCACATGGCTGGCTCCGAAGAAGGCTTTGCCAAGCTGATGAATGCCGAAGCACTGCGCCTCGGTATGACGCACACGCATTTCGTAAATCCCACGGGACTGCCCGACCCGAACCACAAGTCGTCTGCGCGTGACCTAGCCATCCTGGCGCGCGCAATCATCCACGACAGCGCTGACTATTACCCGATCTACGCGGAACGCGAGTTCAAGTACAACGGTATCAAGCAAGGCAACCGCAATGCCCTGCTCTACACCGATCCGACCGTTGATGGGCTCAAGACCGGCCACACCGAAGAGGCCGGCTACTGCCTGGTCACCTCATCCAATCGCAACGGGATGCGCCTGATCACGGTGATCCTCAATACCCACAGCGCTCAGGCGCGTGCTGACGAGACGCGAGAAATGCTCGGTTGGGGCTTCAGCAACTTCGAGAAGATCACCCCGATTCAGCCGAACACGGTGGTCACGACGGCCAAGCTCAGCTTCGGCGTGACAGACACGGTCAGCGCGGGTCTGGGGGCACCGTGGATGTTGACCGTGCCGCGTGGCGTGCAAGTGCAGACCTCGGTGGAGCTCAAGTCGGGCCTGGAAGCACCCGTGGCCAAGGGCGCTGTGATAGGCCGGGTCATCGCGACCTCGAACGGCAAGCCGGTCGGCGAAGCCCCGCTTGTGGCCCAGGCCGAGGTGGAACGCGCCGGCCTGCTGCAGCGCCTGTGGCAGCACCTGGCCAAGTTGTTCGGAAAGTGAAGGATGGCTGGCCAGCGCCAGCCATCTAGCGATCGAACCTATTTGACGGCAGTGAGCGTTGCCTACTCACAGAGGACATCAAATTGTGTGAAGTTCACGGCCGCACGGGTTGCGTACCAAACCTACTCGCTACCTGACGGCGAAATTCGCGCGGCGTCATGCCCTTGATGTCCAGAAAGCGGCGGTTGAAATTGGCGATGTTGTTGAAGCCCACATCGTAGGCAATGCTGGTGATCTGCCGGTCTGACTCCATCAGAAACTGGCAGGCGCGGTTGATGCGCACATGGTTCACAAAATCGGTAAAGGTGTTGCCGGTGGCGCGGCGAAAGAAGCGCGAAAAGCGGCTCTCGTTCATACCCAGTTCTTCGGCCAGCGTGGCCGCCGACAGCGGGTCCATCAGGTTGTTGGTGATGCGGCTGAGGATGGCGTTGATTTGGTCCAGCTGCGCGTCATTGTCCACGCTTTGAATCTGCGCATTGGACAGCAGACGGTAATCCTTGCACTGCGCCAGTTCGTTCAGAAAGGTGCAAAAAGCACCAAAGCGCGCCAGCCCTTGCGAAGACTTGATCCTCTGCCAGTGCGCCACGGCCTGGGGATACAGATCAAAGAACTCGATACCGTGTTTGGCCCGCTCCAGCAGTGGCAGCACACCACGCATTTCCGGAATGTGGCGGCTGGCCTCTTCAATCGGCGCGTGTGGAAACTGGATCACCAGGTCGCGCTCGGGCACGCCTGCTTCTGGCAGGTCCATGCTGACCCAGTTGTGCGGCAGACGCGGCCCGGTCAGCACCAGATGCCCGGGCTGGAACTGGCCGATCCAGTCACCGACAAAGGCCTTTCCAGAGGTGCTGGTAATCAGATGCAGCTCGTACTCGTCGTGGTAATGCCAGCGCGCCAGCGGTGTCGGAAAACCATGCGACAGGCAGCGGATGATGCCCACCTCCTCCGGACGCTCATAGCCCAGTTCGGGTGAACGGCTGTAGTCGTGCTCAAGCTCGGGCTTGAGCTGACGCGGTTTGAAGGACATGGGGGGCTTTGCTTGAGGTAATTGCCGCGCAGTCTATGACATTACATTGCCGCCATCGACATTGAGGGTCTGCGCCGTGATGTAGGAGGCCTCATCGCTGGCCAGAAATACGGCAGCACCGCAGATATCGGTGGGGTCGCCCATATAGCCCAGGGGCACGGCCAGGCCGACCTGCTTCTTCTTCTCGGCCGATCGGCAGATGCTCGTACTTGGCGAACAGTGCATCCACATTCGCCCACATCGGTGTGGCGATCACACCCGGCGCAATGCCGTTGACACGGATCTTGTGCGGTGCCATGGCCAGCGCGGCACTTTGCGTGTAGCTGATGATGGCAGCCTTGCTGGCGCAGTAATGCGACACCAGGGCCTCGCCACGGCGTCCGGCCTGGGATGCCATATTGATCACGGAGCCGCCCTGCACCTTGTGCTCAACCATGTGCGCCAGCACCTTTTGCAGCACAAAGAAGGCGCCCTTGACGTTGACCGCAAAGATCTTGTCGTACATGGCCTCGTTGCTTTCCAGCAGCGGCGCCATGTCGAAAATGGCGGCGTTGTTGTACAGCGTGGTGATGGTGCCAAAGCGTGCCGAGGCAGCGGCAATCAGCGCGTCGATATCAGGCAGCTGGGTGACGTCGGTGGGCACATAGGCCAGCGTGTCCGGGTGTGCAGCCATCAGCGCGGCCAGTTCGGGCGTAGGGCTGTTGCCGATATCGGCCACGGTGCATTTCGCGCCTTCGCGCAGATAGGCGGTGGCAACTGCCAGGCCAATGCCGCCGGCAGCACCGGTCAGCACAGCGTGTTTGTTATTCAAGCGGGTCATGCGGTTGTGCTTTCTATGAATTGTTGAACGCGTGTGGTAGCGCCGCGCAGCGCTTCGATCAGGCGCGTATCACCGGCCAGATTGCCCCACAAGGGTTGATCGGCGCAGAAGGCGGCCACCGGGTCGGCAGACGCGCAGATGGCGTGCGCCACCGCAGGGTCCATCGCCTGGTCCTGGTACTCATAGCTGATGGTTCCGGCGTGCCAGCGCTGCAGATAGGCCAGGAATAGCGCCGGCAACATGGCCACGCTGTGGATCGATTCGCCCTTAGCCAGACGTTCGCGGATCGTGGGCGCGATAAAGCCGGGAATCTTGGAAAAACCGTCCATGGCCACGCGCTGGTTGGTGTCGGCAATGGCCGGATTGCCAAACCGGTCCAGCACCACATCGCGGTAATTGGCGAGGTTGATCGGGCAAGGATGCTCGGGCGTGTCCAGCACCGGGATCACATCGTCGGTGACATAGTCAAAAGCGAACTGGCGAATCTGAGCATCCTGCGTGCCTTCGTGGATATACGTATAGCCCACCAGCGTGCCGGCCCAGGCAATGCAGCTGTGGGTGGCGTTGAGCAGGCGGATCTTGGCCTCCTCGTAGGCCTGCACCGAGTCCACCATCTCCACGCCCACGGACTCCCAGGCGGGGCGACCGGCAATGAAGTGGTCCTCTATCACCCACTGGATAAAACTCTCGCCCATCAGCGCGGCGGGGTCATCCATTCCGGTGGCAACCTTGACGCGCTCAGTCACTGCCGGTGTGGGGCGCGGCGTGATGCGGTCCACCATGGCGTTGGGGCTGCTGGTGTGGGCCTTCACCCAGGCCAGCAGCTCGGCATCCCCCACCAGTTCCAGAAACTGCAACAGGCCGCTGCGCGAGCGGTCGCCGTTGTGGCGCAGGTTGTCGCAATTCAGCAGCGTCACCGGCCCGGCCTTGGCCTGCATGCGGGCCCGCAGAATGGCCGCGAGAGCGCCATAAATTGTGCTTCCCGGCCGGCCATCTTTGACCGCATACAGGTCGGCCTTCACATCCGCAAAATTCAGGTCCAGCCGGTCTCCGGCATCCAGGTAGTAACCGGCCTCGGTCACGGTGAACGAGAGGATGCGCGTGTTGGCATCGGCGCCCAGGCGTATCAGGCCGGACAGCATGGGGTCATGCCGCACCACGGTCTGAATGGAGGTGATCCGCGTATAGGCGCGCTCGCCCTGCGGCGTGACGGTCTCCAAGGTGTAGGCGCCGTGCTGCGCAATCAGTGCGTCAATCGTCTCGACCATGTCGGGGCGGATGTTGCCCCCGGCCAGCGCCCAACGCGTGTCACCGCTTTGCTGCAACTGGTGCAGATACAGCGCCTGGTGCGCGCGGTGAAAAGAGCCCAGCCCCAGGTGGAGCATCAGAAAAGGTTTGGTGGTGTGTGGCATGCTTAATGAACCAGGGTTTCTCGGGCAGCGCCCGTTCGGGTGATATGTCCTGCGGCATCGAACAGGTGGGCGGCATCGACATCGATATGCAGGCCGATGGCGCTGCCCACCACCAACTCGGTGCGCTCGATCTGCCGTGCCACCAGTTGCACCGCGCTATCGGTGGAGACATAAATCAGGGTCTCGGCGCCCAGCGCTTCGACCAGCTCGACCTTGCCATTCAACATGCTTTTGCCGGGTGCGCACAGGCTGATGTTTTCCGGGCGCATGCCGATAAAGCCATCGGGCTGAACTGGCAAAGCAGTGCTGTTGACCAGGGCCTGCAGGTCTTTGGCAGGCACGATATTCATTTGCGGTGTGCCGATGAACTGGGCCACAAACTGGTTGGCCGGGCGGTCATAGAGCTCCAGCGGCGTACCCACCTGCTCTATTCTGCCGTCACGCAACACCACCACGCGGTCGGCCAGGGTCATGGCCTCGACCTGATCGTGCGTCACATAAATGGTGGTGGCGCCCAGGTCGCGGTGCAGCTTGGCAATCTCGATGCGGGTCTGGCCACGCAGGGCCGCGTCCAGGTTCGACAAGGGTTCGTCAAACAGGAACACCTTGGGTGCGCGCACGATGGCGCGGCCAATCGCCACGCGCTGGCGCTGACCGCCAGACAATTCTTTGGGCGTGCGCTGCAGGTAGTCGGTCAGGTTCAGTATCTTGGCGGCGCGCCCTACTTTCTCCTCGATCACCGCCTCATCCACCTTGGCTAATTTCAGCGCAAAGCTCATGTTCTCGAACACGCTCATGTGCGGATACAGTGCGTAGCTCTGGAACACCATGGCCAGGTCGCGCTTGCTGGACGGCTGGTCAGTGATGTCGCGCCCGTCCAGCATCAGCTTGCCGCCGTCGGTCTCTTCGAGCCCGGCAATCAGGCGCAACAACGTGGACTTGCCGCAGCCGGAGGGGCCGACAAAGACGATGAATTCGCCCTGCTTGATTTCCAGGTCAATGCCGCGGATCACGCGCACATTGCCGAACTCCTTTTCAATGCCTTGCAGTTGAAGGTATGCCATGGGGTTTGTCTCTCTTGAATTGTTGGATTACTTCACTGCGCCAAAGGTCAGGCCTTGGACGAGTTGTTTTTGGCTGAACCAGCCGAACACCACGATCGGTGCAATCGCCATCAGCGACGCAGCCGACAGCTTGGACCAAAAGAGGCCTTCGGGGCTGGAGTAGCTGGCGATCAGCGTGGCCAGGGTGCCGGCCTTGGCGGCACTCAGGTTAAGACTCCAGAAGGCCTCGTTCCAGGACAGCACCAGGCACAAGAGACCGGTAGAGGCCAGGCCACCCAGGGTTAAGGGCAAGAGCACCAGGCGGAACTCCTGCCACAGCGTGGCGCCATCCATGCGCGAGGCTTCCAGAATCTCGTGTGGCACTTCTTTCAGGTAGGAATACAGCATCCACACCATGATGGGCAGGTTGGAGAGGGTGAAGACCACGATCAGTGCGGTGCGCGAATCCAGCAGGCCGGTGCTTTGCGCCATCACATAGACGGGCACCAGGGCGCCCACGGCCGGCATCATCTTGGTGGACAGCATCCACATCAAAATGTTCTTGGTGTGTTTGCCCTTGAAGAAGGCCATGGCATAGGCCGCCGGGTAGGCCAGCATCAGGCCCAGCAGGGTGGAAGCCACACTGGTGATGAAGGAGTTCTGCGCGTACAGCATGTAGTCGCTGCGCTCCTGCACGATTGTGAAGTTTTCCAGCGTCGGTGTGAACAGCAGCAGCGGTGGCACGGCGATGGCCTGCAGCTCGGTCTTGAAAGCGGTGAGCATCAACCATCCCAGCGGGAAGAACAGCAGCAGCGTGACGGCCCAGGCAGCAACCGTGCGCGCCATCAGCGCAGGAGGATATTTGGAGCGCTTGGAGCGCTCGGAACGAAGGTTTGCCATGCTGTTATTTGTCCAGGTTCTTGCCGACCATGCGAATCAGAAAGGCCGCCGCAATATTGGCCAGCAGCACCGCAAACAGCGCACCGGCCGAGGCCACACCGGCGTCAAAGTTCAGAAGCGCCTGCTTGAAGATCAGGAAGGCCACATTGGTGCTGGCGTCGCCCGGCCCGCCACCAGTGGTGGTGTAAATCTCGGCAAACACGCTAAGTAAAAAGATCATCTCGATCATCACCACCACGGCCACGGAACGTCCCAGGTGCGGGATGTAGAGGTAGCGCAGCTGCTGCAGGTAGGTGGCGCCATCCATGCGGGCGGCCTCCAGTTGCTCGCGGTTCATGCTTTGTAGCGCGGTCATAAAGATCAGCGTGGCAAAGGGCAGCCACTGCCAGGCCACCATGATGACCACCGAGCCGAGCGGAAAGTCGGTCAGCCAGTCGATCGGCGTGGCGCCAAAAAACTTCCAGACCTGCGCCAGCACGCCGTAAATCGGGTTCATCATCATGTGCTTCCACAGCAGGGCATTGACCGTGGGCATCACGAAGAAGGGCGAGATCAGCAGCAGACGCACGATGCCGCGCCCAGGAAACGGGCTATCGATCAGCAACGCGATGGCAATGCCCAGCAGCACCGTGATGACGATCACACTGCCCAAGAGCAGAAGCGTATTGACCACCGCCACCGAAAAGGAGGGGTCGGTCAAAAAGTATTCAAAATTTTCCAGCCCGGCAAAACCGGTTTGTTCGGGCTGCATCAGGTTGTAGCGGATGAGCGAAAAATAAATCGTCATCACCAGCGGGACGATCATCCACATCAGCAGGCTCAGCACCGCCGGTGTGAGCAAAAGCCGCGGTAAGAGTTTTCTCATGGGGATGGGGTTGGGTTGATTTAGGAGAATGAATGGAGGTCCTCAAATAGCGTCCGGGTGGCGTAGCGAGCGGTCCGAGGTGAGGTCCGAGGCGCACAGCCGTACTCTCGTACGGCGCGCACCACGGGCCTCAGATCGGGCCGCGCAGTAGCCAGACGGATGCTATTTGTAGTAACCGCCCTTTTTCATTTCGCGCTCTGCTGCGACTTGGGATGCCTTCAGTGCCGCGTCAATCGTTGACTTGCCGGCCAGCGCCGCGCTCATCTGCTGACCGACTGCAATTCCAATCGCCTGGAACTCGGGGATGGCCGCGAACTGCACGCCTACATACGGAGACTTGGGCAGCGTGCTGTCGTTGGGGTTGGCCGAATCGATGGCAGCCTTTTCAGCGGAAGCAAACACGGCAGCCTTTTGGAACTCCGGATTGGCGTAAGTGGACTTGCGGGTCCCGGTAGGCACATGCGCCCAGCCTTCATTCTTGGCCACCAGGTTGATGTAGTCCTTGCTGGTCGCCCAGTTGATGAACTTCTGGGCGGCGTCGGCGTTCTTGGTGCCGGCCGGAATGGCCAGTGCCCAGGCCCACAGCCAGTTGGCTCCCTTTTGCGTCACGGCGTAAGGGCCTTGGGCAAATGCCACCTTGTCAGCCACCTTGGACTGCTTGGGGTCGGTGATGAACGAGGCCGCGATGGTGGCGTCAATCCACATGCCGCACTTGCCTTCGTTGTACAGGGCCAGGATTTCGTTGAAGCTGTTGGCCGAAGAGCCGGGAGGGCCGTATTTGGTCAGCAGTTCCACATACATGGTGACCGCATCTTTCCAGGGCTTGGATTCGAGCTGTGGCTTCCACTTCATGTCAAACCACTGCGCGCCATAGCTGTTGGCCATGGTGGACAGGAAGGCCATGTTGTCGCCCCAGCCCGGCTTGCCGCGCAGGCAAATGCCGTACACGCCATTCTTGGGGTCATTGATCTTGGCGGCGGCGTCACGCACCTGGTCCCAGGTCGGGCGGCCTTCAAACTTGATGCCGGCCTTGTCGGTCAAATCCTTGCGGTACATCAGCATGGAGCTCTCGCCGTAGAAGGGCGCCGCATACATCTTGCCTTCCACCGACAAGCCGTTCTTCATGGCCGGCAGGATGTCGTCCGCGTCATAAGCGGCGTCGGCCTTCAACTCCTTGAGCCAGCCCTTTTTGCCCCAGATCGGGGTTTCGTACATGCCAATGGTCATGACGTCGAATTGACCGCCCTTGGTCGCGATGTCGGTGGTGACGCGCTGGCGCAGCACGCCTTCTTCCAGCGTGACCCATTTGAGTTTGATGTCGGGATTGGCTTGCTCAAAGTTCTTGCTGAGCTTTTCCATCTCGATCATGTGGCCGTTGTTCACCGTGGCAATCACCAGTTCGGTGGCCGAGGCCGACAGGCCGCACAAGGAAGCCACCAGGCTTGCGGCGAGTGCTACGCGGGTTTTGAGTAACATGTTTTTGTCTCCAGAATGTTGAAATGAGATGCTTTGTTCAATGCGCCTCAACAGCCAGCACTGACAGATGGAAGATACCGACTCGCTGATGCAGGAACGATACTCCCGGAGCGGCTTATGGTACTTATTTCCATCGCATACCTAGGATTTATACCTAATGGTGACTATTTAGTATGTGTTTGCGGGCTGCGCGTACCGGCGCTTTCCAGCCTGTCTGGCATAAGCGAAAATGTGCGTTCAGGCAATCAAGCTACACCGGGGTGCAGACATGGCAAACAAGGATGAAGAGCCCAAACTCTGGGTGACGGTGCTCAAACTGCTGGCGATCGCCGTGGTGTTTATAGGCGGAACCGGCCTAGCCCTTTGGTACGCGGACCAGCTGCAGGCGCAACAACAACCCGCGCTGGGATCTGGCGCTGGCAGCGGAAATGGCTCAAGCGGATGGGGTATCGTGGGCGACTCGCCGCTGAGGAACAAACGCTAAGCCAGCGCCGGTCCGCCGCAAGAAGCGTGGGGGCCTCTAGCTCACAGGCTGGCAGGAATCGGTGCCAGCGTATGTTGCACATCGCCACACTGGGCGCGATGCCGCAGCACATGGTCGATCACCACCAGCGCCAGCATGGCCTCGGCAATCGGGGTGGCGCGTATGCCTACGCAGGGGTCATGGCGGCCCTTGGTGACCACCTGGGTTGGATTGCCGGCCGAGTCGATGGAATCGCGCGGCGTGATGATGGAACTGGTGGGCTTGATGGCAATGCTGACCTCCAGATCCTGCCCGGTCGTGATGCCACCCAGCACGCCACCGGCGTTGTTGCTGGCGAAACCAGCCGGTGTCAGCGAGTCGCCGTGCGTCGTGCCGCGTTGCGCCACGCTGGCAAAACCGGCGCCGATTTCCACGCCCTTGACGGCGTTGATGCCCATCATGGCGTAGGCAATATCGGCGTCCATTTTGTCAAACAGCGGCTCGCCCAGGCCCACCGGCACCTTGCTGGCTGAGACGCGAATACGCGCACCGCAGGAGTCGCCCGCCTTGCGCAGCGCGTCCATGAAATCTTCAAGCGCCGCCACATCGGCCACCGGCGCAAAGAAGGGGTTGTGCGGCACATGCTCCCAGGACTCAAAGCCAATCGGCACATCGCCGATCTGTGTCATGCAGCCGCGGAACTCGGTGCCGTATTGCTCTTTGAGCCATTTCTTGGCCACGGCACCGGCCGCCACCATCGGAGCGGTCATACGGGCGCTGCTGCGGCCGCCTCCTCGCGGGTCGCGGATGCCGTATTTCTGGAAGTAGCTGTAATCGGCATGGCCGGGACGAAACGTCTCCAGGATGTTGCCGTAGTCTTTGCTGCGCTGGTCGGTGTTCTGAATCAGCAGCGCAATCGGCGTGCCGGTGGTCTTGCCCTGGTAGACGCCGCTCAGGATTTGCACCGCGTCGGGCTCGTTGCGCTGGGTGACGTGGCGGCTGGTGCCGGGGCGGCGGCGATCCAGATCGATCTGGATGTCCGCCTCGCTCAAGTCCATGCCGGGGGGGCAGCCGTCAATCACGCAGCCAATGGCCGGGCCGTGGGATTCACCAAAGTTGGTGACTGCGAATAAAAGTCCAAGGGTATTGCCGCTCATGCCTCATTATCCCAGAGGCTGGGGCAGATTCGGCGCAAGTGGCGCCAGCCTTGGCGCAGACTCATGCTTGAGGAGCTTCGCCCTCGGGCCAGTCGCGGATATAGGCCTTGAGCATCTGGTTCTCAAAATTCTGGCTGTCGACCACGGCGCGTGCCACATCGTAAAAGCTGATCACGCCCATCAGCATGTGCGCGTCCATCACCGGCATGTAACGGGCATGGCGGTCCAGCATCATGCGGCGCACTTCGTCCATATCGGTTTCCATGGTGCAGGTCAGCGGCGCATCATCCATGGAGCCACGCACCGTGGTGTTGCCAATGCTGCCGGCATTTTTCACCAGCGTTTGGATCACCTCGCGAAAGGTCAGCATGCCGACCAGATCGCCATGCTCCATCACCACCAGCGAGCCAATATCTTTTTCGGCCATCAAATTCAGCGCCACCGGCAGAGGTTCATCCGGATGGGCTGTGAAAAGCGTGCCGCCTTTGACGCGCAAGATATCGCTGACTTTCATGGTGCTGTCTCGTAGTGGGAATCTGGTGTGTGAATATAGCCCACAATGCACGGCTAAGAAGCCAATTTCAGAACAGGAACACCCAGAGTGAGGAGACAAGCATGCCAGGCTACGCCGACCCCGGATTCGATACCCTCGCCCTGCACGCCGGTGCCACACCAGACGCCACCGGCGCACGTGCGGTGCCGATTCATCTCACCACCTCCTTTGTCTTCGAGTCCAGTGAGCATGCGGCCTCGCTGTTCAACCTGGAGCGCGCGGGCCATGTGTATTCGCGCATCAGCAACCCGACCAATGCGGTGCTGGAGCAGCGCATTTCGGCCCTGGAAGGCGGTGTCGGTGCCATCAGCGTAGCCAGCGGCCAGGCGGCGCTGCACCTGAGCATTGCCACCCTGATGGGCGCGGGCAGCCACATCGTGGCGTCGACCGCGCTGTATGGCGGCTCGCACAACCTGCTGCACTACACTCTGCGCCGCTTTGGCATTGATACCACCTTTGTCAAGCCGGGCGATCTGGACGCTTGGCGCGCCGCCGTGCGGCCCACCACCAAGCTGTTCTTTGGCGAGACCGTCGGCAACCCTGGCCTGGATGTGCTCAACACGCCCGAGGTCTCAGCAATCGCCCATGACAACGGCGTGCCGTTGTTGGTGGACTCGACGCTGACCTCGCCCTGGCTGGTCAAACCCTTCACCCAGGGCGCCGATCTGGTCTACCACTCGGCGACAAAATTCTTGAGCGGCCACGGCACGGTGATTGGTGGCCTGGTCGTGGATGGCGGCAGCTTTGACTGGGACGCATCTGGCAAATTTCCGGAACTGTCGGAACCTTACGCAGGCTTTCACAACATGGTGTTTACCGAGGAGGCCACGGTGGGCGCCTTTTTGCTGCGCGCCCGGCGCGAAGGCCTGCGCGACTTTGGCGCCTGTCTGAGTCCGCATTCGGCCTGGTTGATTCTGCAAGGCATAGAGACCCTGTCGCTGCGCATGGAGCGCCATATGCGCAACACCCAGCGCGTGGTGGAGTTTCTTAGCCAACATCCGCTGGTGTCCCGCGTGGGCCACCCCCTGCTGGAAAGCCACCCCGACCACGCACTGGCGCAAAAGCTGCTGCCGCGCGGTGCCGGTTCGGTGTTTAGCTTTGACATCAAGGGCAGCCGTGCCCAGGGCCAGGCCTTTGTCGAGACGCTCAAGGTATTCAGCCACCTGGCCAATGTGGGCGACTGCCGCAGTCTGGTGATTCACCCGGCCAGCACCACCCACTTCCGCATGGACGACGAAGCGCTGGCGAAGGGCGGCATTGGCCAGGGCACCATACGCCTATCGATCGGCCTGGAGGAAGCCGACGATTTGCTCGACGACCTCAAGCGTGCGCTGCGCGCCGCAGAAAGGGCTGGAGCCTGACATGCACATCCAAGTCAACAACGCTTCGCTTTATTGCTACACCGGCGGCAAGGCCTTTGATGCGGCCAAGCCCACGGTCGTCATGATCCACGGCGTACTCAACGACCACAGTGTCTGGATTCTGCAAAGCCGCTACCTGGCCAGCCACGGCTGGAATGTGCTGGCGTTGGACCTGCCCGGACACTGCCGCAGCGGCGGCGCACCGGCCACCAGCGTGGAACAGGCGGCCCACTGGGTGATCGCCCTGCTGGATGCAGCCGGCGTGGCCAAAGCCGCGCTCATAGGCCACAGCTTTGGCTCGCTGGTGGCGCTGGAGGCAGCAGCGCGTGCGCCAGAACGCGTGAGTCAGCTGGTGCTGGTGGGTTGCGCCTATCCGATGCTGGTATCCCCCGCACTGATTGATGCCTCGCTGAATGACCCGACGCGTGCGCTGGAGATGGTGAATGTGTTTTCCCGATCGACGCTGGCGCCGCCGCCCTCTGCCCTGGGCCCGGGCACCTGGATTTTTGGTGCATCCATGGCCCTGGGACGGCACGTGCTGGCCAGCAATAAAAACGCCAATCTGTTCCACACCGGCTTTGTGGCCTGCGACAGCTACCGCAATGGCGAAGCCGCCATGGAACAAGTCAGCTGCCCGACGCTGTTTGTGCTGGGTGAGGTGGACCAGATGACACCACCCAAGGCGGCAAAAAACCTGGTCGCCAAGGCCCGACACGCCAAAGTGGTGATGCTGCCCGGCGGCCACCACCAGATGACCGAAACGCCGGAGGCCATGCTCCAGGCGCTGGTGGATTTTCTGGACCCTGCGCTCGGGGAGACAACGGCCTAAATCACCTCGCGCAGCGTGCTGGCCGACCAGCGGCCGCCCTGCCACAGCTTTTCGCTGCCGGGGCTGCGCGGGAGCAGCAAGCTCTGCATCAGCGGCTCCAGGGTTACGCTGTCGGGGCGCACCAGCAGCACATAGCGCGCCTGCGCGCCCACCATGTCCGCCTCATTCAACTGGCCAATCCAGTCCATCTCAGTCAGGGCTTCCACCACCGTCTCAACGCGCTGGGCATCCACGGCCAGCGTGCTGCATAGCTCGGCCATGGTCCGGCCCTTGGCAGGCAGCGCAGCAGCCAGGTCCAGCTCGCGCAGCACTTCCAGCGCCAACTGAAACTGCCAGCCAATGCCGCTGCGGCGGCGCGGAATGCCGGCAATCAGGCTGGGCACATAGGCGGTGAGAGCTGCGCCCAGCAACACAATGACCCAGGCCATGTAAATCCAGACCAGCAAAATTGGCAGCGTGGCAAAGGCGCCATAAACCGCCGAGTAGGTGGGCACATTGCTCAGATAAATCGCCAACAGCTTTTTCGCCACCTCCATCAGGGTCGACACAAACAGGCCGCCCATCCAGGCATGGCCCCAGCGCACAAAGGTGTTGGGCACGTAGTGAAACATGGCTGCCATACCGCCGGCCACCAGCAGAAACTGCAAACTGTCCAGCAACAGACTGACACCGCCGGGCATGGCACCCACCAGCCCCTTGGACGCCGATAGCGCATACGAGGTCATGCTCAAGGAGGCGCCCAGCAGCACCGGCCCCAGAGTGATGGCGGCCCAGTACACCAGCACGCGCTGGCCAAAGGGACGCGGTGTGCGCACCCGCCAGATGCTGTTGAGCGTGCGGTCAATGGTGAAGACCAGTGCCAGGGCGCTTGCCAGCAGGGCCGCCAGGCCGGCCACGCCCAGCTTGCTGGCCTTACCGGCAAACTGGCTCAGATAACCCAGCACCTGGCGCGCGATATTGTCGGGCACCAGGCTTTCCACCAGCCATTTCTGCAGCACGTCCTGGAACTTGGCAAACATGGGGAAGGCGGTGAACACCGCCAAGGCCACGGTGATCAGCGGCACCAGGGCAATGGTGGTGGTAAAGGTCAGGCTGCTGGCGGTCAGGCCCAGCCTATCCTCGCGGAAGCGCTCGCGCAGGGTAAGGGCGGCGTCCAGCCAGCGTACGCTGGCCACATCGGCCAGCCAAATTCGTAAACGTTGAAGAGCGCGCATCCCGCTATGATGCCACTCACATGATTATTGCCTCCCCCGCCCCTTGCGCCCCCCCTCCTCCTGCCGTTCAACTCAGCCGCTGGCTGGCCGTGGGTAGCCTCACTTCCCTGATTGTTCTGGGCCTGGCCTGGGAGTTGTGGCTCAGCCCCCTGCGCCCGGGCGGCTCCTGGCTGGCGCTCAAAGTCTTGCCGCTGTGCATTCCCGTTGCCGGGCTCTTGAAGAACAAGATGTACACCTACCGCTGGGTTAGCCTGGTGGTGTGGCTGTACTTTATCGAGGGCGTGGTGCGCGCCTGGGGCGACCGCGCGCCAGGAAACTACCTGGCCCTGGCCGAAGTCGTCCTGTGCCTCTGCCTGTTCGCTGCCTGCCTATTGCATGTTCGAACGCGCCAGAGCCGCGCCGCCGCCACTGAAACCGCCACACCCGATGCTGCAAGCTGAAACCCTGCGCCCCATGAACCCGACCGAACATGAAATTTTTCTGAAAATCCTGCAAGCCATCGTCGGCACGAACAACGTGTTGACCGAGGGCGACCTGAGCGCCTGGGAGCTGGATTGGCGCAAGCGCGAACAGGGCAAGGCTTTGGCCGTGGTGCGCCCTGGCAGCACAGAAGAAGTGGCCGCTGTCGTGCGTGCCTGTGCCGCCGCCCAGATCAGCCTGGTGCCGCAAGGCGGCAACACCGGCATGGTGGTGGGCTCCACTCCGGACGCCAGCGGCAGGCAAGTGGTGCTGAGCCTGAGCCGCATGAACCGCATCCGTCAGATGGACGCAGCCAACCTGACGGTCACGGTGGAGGCCGGTTGTGTGCTGCAAGCCCTGCAAGAGGCTTGCGAGGCGGCGGGCTTTTTATACCCCTTGAGCATGGCGTCTGAGGGCAGTTGCACGGTGGGCGGCAATCTGGGAACGAATGCCGGCGGCACCCAGGTGGTTCGCTACGGCAATACGCGAGAGCTATGTCTGGGTCTGGAAGTGGTGACCGCACAAGGCGAAATCTGGAATGGCCTCTCGGGCCTGCGCAAGGACAACACTGGCTACGACCTGCGCCATCTATTTATCGGCTCGGAGGGCACGCTGGGCGTGATCACTGCGGCCACCATGAAGCTGTTTCCTAGCCCCAAATCCATGATGACGGCCTATGCATCCCTGCCCTCGCTGGACGCGGCCGTGGACTTGCTGGGCCTGGCGCACCGGCACTTAAGTTCCGGCCTGACCGGCTTTGAAGTGATGGGCGAGTTCGCCCTGAGCCTGGTGCGCAAGCATTTCCCGCAACAGCATGTGCCCTTTTCCGGAAAAGATCCGTTCTGCGTGGTGCTAGAGCTCTCAGACCACGACTCCGAAGCCCACGCCCGCACCCTGCTGGAAAGCCTGCTGGAGGATGCACTTCAAGATGGCTGCGTGCTCGACGCAGTGGTGGCCGAGAACATTTCCCAGGCCCGCGCGCTCTGGCATATACGCGAAAGCATTCCGCTGGCCCAGGCGCAGGAAGGCCTGAACATCAAGCACGACATTTCGATTGCCGTGTCGCGAATCCCTGACTTTGTGCGCGAAACCGATGCAGCGATTCAAGCCGCCTTTCCCGGCGCACGCATGGTGAACTACGGCCATTTGGGCGACGGCAATCTGCATTACAACGTGCAAGCGCCCGAGGGCGCGGATGCCGAAGCCTTTTTGCGCGATCAAGAGAAACCCATGAACGCCCTGGTCTATGCCCAGGTGGATGCCTACAGCGGCTCGATCTCGGCCGAGCACGGCATTGGCAGCCTGAAGCGCGAAAAGCTGGCCGAGCATAAATCGCCGGTCGCAATCAGCCTTATGCGTTCCATCAAACAGGCGCTGGACCCAGACAACCGAATGAACCCGAATCGCGTGCTGAAAATCTAAGGAATCTGGGTGGCTGGGCGTTCTGCGCAGGTAAAGGAGGAGCCCGCTTCAGCGGGCGGGGGACACGGAGCAGAGTGCTCCGCCGCCCAGACTCCGCCGCCCACACCGCATACCGCAGGCACCTTGCCTGCACCGACGACAATAGAGCCTTTTTCACATTGCCCGCACCTCTGCCATGACCAGCCCGCAAGCCAACCGCCCCGTGCGCTCC
>TBL_comb47_HYPODRAFT_10000810_pt1 | contig 41120 bp, 37 predicted proteins | sample TroBogypolimnion_40_FD_10682 | JGI IMG/M metagenome (IMG submission 10682)
ACGATATGGCCTTCGAACGAGGGACCTTTCGAGTACGCGGTGATACGGTCGAAATAATCCCGATGTACGAAGAGCATGCAATTCGCATCGAGATGTTCGGTGATGAGATCGAGAAGATTATGACGCTACACCCTTTGACAGGCGAGATTATTCGCGATGAGACTGAGATGTATATATTTCCCGCTTCGCATTATGCAGCGGGGGATGAGACGATGAAACGTGCGATTGTAGATATCAACGAAGAGATGGAAGAGGCGGTTCTCAAATTTGAACGCGCTGGCAAGCTTCTGGAGGCGCAGCGCCTGCGCATGAGAACGACCTTTGATATTGAGATGATGCAGCAGTTGGGATTCTGTAGCGGAATCGAGAACTATTCGCGCCATATCGATGGCCGAGGAGCTGGCTCTCCTCCCAATTGCTTGCTTGACTACTTTCCTGAAGATTTTCTCGTCGTGATTGATGAATCACACGTCACGGTTCCGCAGATCGGCGCGATGTACGAAGGCGATGCCTCCAGAAAACGCACTTTGGTAGAGCATGGCTTTCGACTCCCAAGCGCTATGGATAATCGCCCGCTTCGTTTTGATGAATTTCTCACACGCAAAGGCCAGACCGTTTATCTCTCGGCAACGCCAGGTAAGTACGAAATGGAGAAGGTTAAAGGAGATGTTGTTGTTGAGCAGGTCATCCGCCCGACAGGGCTCATTGATCCGGCAATTATCCTTAAGCCGATCAAGGGGCAAATTGACGATCTCGTTGCCGAAATTCATCTTCGCGCTGAACGCAATGAGCGAGTACTTGTTACAACCTTGACCAAGAAGATGTCAGAGGATCTAACGGATTATCTCCTTGGACTCGGAGTCAGGGTTCGTTACCTGCACTCTGAAGTAGATACTTTGCGTCGCGTAGAACTACTCCGCGAGTTGAGATCTGGTGAATACGATGTCTTGATCGGAATCAACCTATTGCGCGAAGGGTTAGATCTGCCAGAAGTTTCCCTCGTTGCGATTCTCGATGCCGATAAACAAGGTTTCTTAAGATCGGCCACCTCTTTGATTCAAACTATCGGACGTGCCGCCCGAAATGTATCTGGTGAAGTGCATATGTATGCCGACAGCATCACACCAGCTATGGCACAGGCAATAGATGAGACTAATCGCCGTCGCGCCAAGCAAGTGGCTTACAACCTAGAAAATGGAATTGATCCGACTCCGTTGCGCAAGAAGATCGCCGATATCACCGATCTGATCACAAAGGAGGCGGAAGATAGCCGTGCTTTGACTCAGGGCAACAAGAACAAGGCAAATCAGACCCCAGCGATCAGGCATCAACGTCCCGCTGGCGTCTCGCTGCCGCGACAGGAGCTCCTCGCTCTCATAGAATCCCTCACGGATCAAATGAAGTCGGCGGCGGCAGAGTTGCAATTTGAATTGGCGGCCCGACTCCGCGATGAATTGCGCGATCTCAAGCGTGAACTACGGGGTATGGAGGAAGCTGGCGTATGACAACCGATCGCTTAATTATTCGTGGCGCCCGCGAACATAATTTAAAGGATGTATCTCTCGATCTTCCTCGCAATGCGCTGATCGTTTTTACTGGGCTCTCTGGCTCTGGAAAATCCTCTCTTGCCTTCGACACCATTTTCGCGGAAGGTCAGCGCAGATATGTGGAATCTCTCTCTGCCTACGCACGCCAATTTCTCGGCCAGATGGATAAACCCGATGTTGATTTCATTGAAGGGCTTTCTCCCGCGGTCTCGATTGATCAGAAATCTACTAACCGCAATCCACGCTCTACCGTGGGAACAATTACTGAGGTGTATGACTACCTTCGTTTGTTATTCGCCCGCGCTGGAAGACCGCACTGTCCTAATTGTGGCAAGGCTATTGCGCGGCAGACACCGCAGAATATTGTCGATCAAATCTTGGCCCTCGAAGAAGGAGTTCGCTTTCAAGTTCTCGCTCCAGTGATTCGAGAGCGCAAGGGCGAATTCGTAGACCTCTTCGCAGATTTCACAACTCAAGGATTCTCGCGTGCCCGTGTTGATGGAACCGTGTATCCATTAAATGAAGTGCCGAAACTTAAGAAACAAGAGAAGCACACCATCGAAGTGGTTGTAGATCGGCTCGCTGTTAAAAAGGAGTCAAAGTCACGGATTACCGATTCCATTGAGACCGCCCTCAAGCTTGCGAGTGGGGTTGTCGTGCTCGATTTCGTTGATGCCAAGGCGACCGATCCGGAGAAAGAGCGGGTCTTTAGTGAACATATGGCCTGTCACGATTGTGGTCTCTCTTTCGAAGAGATGGAACCACGTTCATTCTCTTTCAACTCACCCTTTGGAGCTTGCCCCGAATGCACAGGTATTGGCACCCGCCTAGAAGTAGATCAAGAACTTGTCGTTCCTGATGACTCGTTATCGCTTGCCGAAGGTGCTATCGCTCCTTGGTCCGGGGGCCACTCCGCCGAGTATTTTAGTCGATTGTTGCAGGGACTTGCCGATGAAATGGGTTTCTCTATGGAGAAGCCATGGAGCAAGTTAACTGTCAAAGCACGTGAAGCGGTATTGCACGGCTCTGATTATGAAGTGCATGTGAAGTACAAGAACCGCTACGGACGCGTCCGCAATTACTCCACTGGATTTGAAGGCGTACTCGGATTTATTCAACGCAAGCACTCAGAAACTGACTCAGATTTCAGTCGCGAAAAGTATGAAGCGTATATGCGGGAAACTCCATGTCCGGTATGTAAAGGAGCCCGTCTTAAGCCAGAGGTTTTGGCCGTGACCCTTGGCGGCAAAAATATCTGGGAGATCTGCGAACTTTCGATCGCTGATTGCGCAGTATTTCTTAAGAAGATTTCTCTCAATGCGAGAGAGAAGAAGATCGCAGACCGTGTCCTTAAAGAGGTGCACGCCCGTCTTGGTTTCCTACTCGATGTGGGGCTGGATTACTTATCACTTGAACGCCCAGCTGCGACCTTATCTGGCGGAGAAGCTCAACGCATCCGTCTTGCCACACAGATTGGCTCTGGGCTGACCGGAGTTCTCTATGTACTTGATGAACCGAGCATCGGCTTACATCAGCGCGATAATCGCCGCCTTATCGATACGCTCACACGTTTGCGTGATCTGGGAAACACCCTCATCGTCGTAGAGCATGATGAAGACACTATTCGTATTGCGGATTGGATTGTCGATATCGGCCCAGGTGCTGGGGAGCATGGGGGCAAGGTTGTCTCATCGGGTGATTATCAAGCACTACTCAGCGCACCAGATTCAATTACTGGTGACTACCTTGCTGGCCGCAGATCGATTCCTATTCCTGAGCAGCGACGGCCACATGATGCCAAGCGCACCGTAGTCGTTANAGAGGCGAAAGAGAATAATCTCAAGAACATAAATGTTGCCTTCCCGCTGGGGCTCTTTGTGGCGGTTACAGGAGTGAGCGGCTCGGGAAAATCAACGCTTGTGAATGATGTCCTCTACTCGGTCTTGGCAAATAAGCTCAATGGCGCTCGTATTGTGCCGGGTCGACATCGCACAATCACTGGAATTGACCAACTCGACAAAGTAGTCCATGTCGATCAATCGCCCATCGGTAGAACTCCACGATCAAATCCCGCGACATATACCGGGGTATTCGACAAGATTCGCGCCCTCTTCTCTGAAACAACTGAGGCCAAGATCCGGGGATATCAACAAGGCCGATTCTCCTTCAATGTAAAGGGTGGTCGCTGCGAGAACTGCTCTGGGGATGGCACCATTACGATCGAGATGAATTTTCTCCCAGATGTTTACGTTCCTTGCGAAGTATGTCACGGCGCACGCTACAACCGTGAGACCCTGGAAGTTCACTACAAGGGTAAAACAATCGCGCAAGTTCTCGCCATGCCGATCGAAGAGGCATCGCATTTCTTTGAATCTGTTCCGGCGATCGCTCGCTATTTAAAGACGCTCAATGACGTTGGCTTGGGATATGTGCGCCTCGGACAATCGGCGCCGACTCTTTCAGGTGGTGAAGCACAGCGTGTGAAGTTAGCGACTGAATTGCAGCGCCGCTCTACCGGCCGCACAATCTACGTTCTCGACGAACCGACTACGGGTTTACACTTCGAAGATGTCCGAAAGCTTCTGCTAGTCCTCAATCGCCTCGTGGATTCGGGAAATACTGTCGTGGTTATTGAGCACAACTTAGATGTCATTAAATCTGCCGATTGGGTTATTGACCTCGGTCCCGAAGGTGGTGCTGGTGGAGGTGGGGTAATCGCTGAAGGTACTCCAGAGATGGTTGCAAAGGTCCCTGCCAGTTACACCGGAAAATTCTTGGCGGAAGTACTTCACTAGCCGTGAGCAATCCTGCGGACTACCGTCCGAGCAATATTCCAACCGAACCCGGGGTGTATCGCTTCTACGATAAGAGCGATCGCGTCATTTATGTGGGTAAAGCCAAGAATCTCAAGAATCGCCTTAACTCCTACTTTGGCTCCAACCTCGCGGCAAAGACCTATCGCATGGTTCATACCGCGGTACGCGTTGATTGGACGATCGTCGCCACAGAGATTGAAGCTCTGGCATTGGAGTTCACCTGGATCAAATTGGAAAATCCCCAGTTTAATGTGCAATTTAAGGATGATAAGACTTATCCATATTTAGCTGTATCGCTCTCAGAGCAGTACCCCAGACTCTTTGTCTCGCGCCAGAAACATATTAAAGGGAATAGATATTTTGGACCATTTACCAATACCTGGGCTCTGCGGGGAACAGTAGAAGTACTGCAGCGAATCTTTCCGATTCGCGCCTGCACCCAGTCCAACTTCAACCGCGCAGTTGCAACCAAACGCCAGTGTCTCTTAGGAGATATCGGTAAGTGCTCCGCCCCCTGCGTCGGATGGATCACCCAAGAAGAGCACACCGCACTAGCGAAAAATTTGGTGACCTACCTTGATCGTAATCCCACGGATATTGCCCAGTCGCTGCAACTCGATATGGAGCGCGCAGCGGGTAATGAAGAGTATGAGCTAGCAGCTAGGTTGCGTGATCAATTAGAGGCCCTAGGCAAGACGACCGAGTTCACGGAAACTTCTTTAAATAACAACTTCTCCGCCGATCTAATCGGAATCCATGAAGAGGTGACCCACGCGGCTGCCTCGCTATTTTCCATTAGAGCAGGTCGCATCGTGGCTTCACGCGCCTGGATCATCGACTTGGCAGATGTCTTAGAAGATGAAGATGTTATTACTGCGGCTCTTGCCAAGATTTACATCGAAAACAAGGCTCCTGCGGAGATTTTGGTAGACCGCGAACCGACGGATACGGCGGCGCTCAAGGACTGGCTCTCAGCCGGGGCTGGCCACAAGGTAAGCATTGCTGTTCCACAACGTGGCGAGAAGTTCGACATGATGCGAACGGTGCAGCGCAATGCACAACAAGCGCTCATTCAGTATTTAAGTAAACGCTCCAACGATGTTGCCGTCGTAGGTAGAGCTCTCACTGAGATACAAGAGGCGCTGGGATTAAAAGAGTTGCCATTGCGTATTGAGTGCTTTGATATCTCAAATATTCAAGGCAAGCATATGGTTGCCTCCATGGTTGTCTTTGAAGATGGCCAAGCGAAGAAGAGCGATTATCGCAGGTTCGCTATCGACGATAGCGCCGGTTTTGACGATACCCGAGCTATGAATCATGTGCTCACCCGTCGTCTCAAGCGCTACTTGGCAGAGCGCGATATCGATTTGGACGAGTTGAAAATGCAGGGTGGAGCCCGCCCTAAATTTGCCTATCCACCGCAATTGATCGTGGTCGACGGCGGCGCCCCTCAAGTGAATGCTGCCTACCAGGCACTGCGCACCCTCGGTTTGCAGGATATTCCCTTGGTGGGCTTGGCTAAGCGATTGGAAGAAGTCTGGCTTCCTCAGAACTCCGATCCAATTATCTTGCCGCGACATAGTGAAGGGCTCTATCTACTTCAGCGCGTTCGAGATGAAGCTCACCGCTTCGCCATTACCTTCCATCGCTCGAAACGATCTGCAGTAATGCTGGAGTCATTGCTCGATGAGATTCCACTTTTAGGTGAGGTACGCCGAAAGGCGCTTCTCGACCGCTTTGGATCGGTAGGTGCCATCAAGAAGGCGAGTATCGAGGAGATCGCTGCCGTTCCAGGAATTGGTGAAAAAATCGCAACCATCATTGTAGATTCGCTTCAAGCGGAGGCGACAGGCGGGGCGCATATTGACCTGGGAACTGGGGAAATCCGAGGATAGACTTCCAAATATGAACTCCAAGGTTGTGGTTATTACGGGGATGAGCGGAGCGGGACGTTCCACCGTCGCACACGTCTTAGAAGATCTCGGTTGGTACGTGGTCGATAATCTTCCACCCACTCTGCTGGCCAATCTCTTCGATATGGCGGCCAATAGCACCTCAAAGATCGCCGTTGTTATTGACGTCAGGGGAAGAGAGTTTTTTGGAAATCTGAGTAGCGCTCTCAGTGAGCTTGCGGAGCGCGGGATTGAGCGACAAGTTCTCTTCGTAGATGCCAATGATGATGTCCTCGTTCGTCGATTTGAATCAACACGAAGACCCCATCCACTTCAGGGCAATGATCGAATTGTTGATGGAATCGCCAAGGAGCGAGAGCGGTTACGTGAGGTTCGCTCCGTTTCAGATGTCCTCATCGATTCCTCCTCTTTTAATATTCACCAGTTGGAGCAGAAGATTGAAGAACTCTTCGCCACCTCTTCCACGGCAGATTTGCGAGTCAACGTTCTCTCCTTCGGATATAAATATGGTATTCCCGTTGATGCTGACCTAGTCGTAGATTGCCGTTTCATAGCGAATCCGCATTGGGATCCCGAGCTACGTCCACTTACTGGCTTGGATGCAGCAGTTTCGCAACGAGTCTTAGGTACAGAGAACGTGCAAGATTTTCTGGAGAAATACCAATCGCTCTTTGAAACCATGGCCTCAGGCTTCTTCCATGAAGGGCGCAAATACTTAACGCTCGCTATTGGATGCACGGGAGGCAAACATCGCAGCGTGGCAATTGCAGAAGAGTTATCCCGCCGCTTCAATCTCCGTGGAGTCGTTGGGGATCAGCGCATTGAAGCAACAGCAATTCATCGAGATCTTGGTCGCGAACTCTAAGGCATGATAGATCCCAAAGTTGTTTCGCTTGGCGGAGGCCATGGCCTCGCCGCCACTCTGACGGCGCTACGCGGTATCACCTCCGAAATAACTGCGGTGGTAACTGTTGCCGATAATGGGGGATCGAGTGGTCGATTGCGTGCAGAGTTTGGATCACTTCCCCCAGGGGATTTGCGCATGGCGCTGGCAGCGCTCTGTAGCGATGACGAATGGGGCCGTGGCTGGGCTGATGTGATGCAATATCGCTTCACGGGAGAAAGTGCACTTGGTGGTCATGCTCTGGGAAACTTACTCTTGATGGCGCTCTGGGATATCGATGGCGACACGGTACGAGGTATCCGACAGGTAGGTAATCTTTTACGTATCGTTGGAGAAGTACTACCGATGTCCCTGGATCCATTAGATATAGAGGGCACCTTTAATACCGCCTACGGGCGAAAGATAGTGCGTGGTCAGGTGGAGGTTGCTACAACAAAGGGACGCATCGAATCTCTCCGACTGATCCCTGATAATCCGCGAGTTACCCCGCAAGTATTAAAGGCGTTAGAAGTCGCAGAGTGGATAACTATTGGCCCCGGCTCCTGGTTTTCTAGCGTTATGCCACATCTACTTCTTCCCGAGTTGGCGCAGGCGGTGGTGAGCTCCTCTGCTAAGCGGATCATGGTTCTCAATCTCCCCGAACCAGACTCTCTCGCTGAATTCGCAGGATCATCAGCTGCCGATCATCTGGAATTTATATTGCAGCACCAACCCAATTTACGGATCGATTACGCCATCGTTGACCCCGCAGCGATTGAAGTGAACTCCCGACTTAAAGGCTTGGTTGAGGGTTTGGGGGGAGAGCTCGTTGTGGCCGCCCTATCGCAAACTCCTGGGAGTTACCATCATGATGTGCTAAAACTTCGTTCAGTTTTCTCACACATTATTGCGTGAACCCTGCTTAGATTGCCGCATGGCAATGACTGCAGCGGTGAAGGATGAGTTGAGTCGTCTCAACATCACAAAACCGTGTTGCCGGAAATCCGAAGTTTCCGCACTACTCCGCTTTGCGGGTGGATTGCATATCGCCTCTGGAAAGATCGTCATAGAGGTTGAGCTCGATACCGCGCAAGCTGCTCGCAGGTTGCGGAAAGATATCGCAGAAATATATGGGCATGAGAGTGAACTATCAGTCCTCTCGCCAAGTGGATTACGCAAGGGGAGTAGATACGTTGTTCGCGTTCTCGCAGAGGGAGATGCGCTAGCTCGCCAAGCAGGGCTGGTTGATAGCAATGCCAGACCCATTAGAGGCCTACCCCCGCAAGTTGTCTCTGCAGGTATTTGTGATGCAGAAGCTGCCTGGCGCGGAGCCTTCTTAGCCCACGGCTCACTGACGGAGCCAGGCCGTTCTTCCGCCTTGGAAATTACCTGTCCTGGTCCAGAAGCTGCCCTTGCTCTCGTTGGTGCTGCACGTCGCTTAGGAATAGCTGCGAAGGCCCGTGAAGTGAGAAATGTAGATCGCGTCGTTATTCGAGATGGCGATGCCATTGGAGCGTTATTGACTCGGCTAGGAGCGCACGAGAGTGTGCTGGCCTGGGAAGAGCGTCGGATGCGTCGAGAGGTACGGGCAACTGCCAACCGCCTTGCCAATTTTGACGATGCCAATCTTCGTAGATCTGCCCGCGCCGCTGTCGCAGCATCTGCCCGCGTTGCCAGGGCGCTAGAGATTTTGGGTCCAGAAATTCCTGGCCATTTAAAAGATGCAGGTGAACTTCGTATTAATTATGGACAGGCGAGCCTAGAAGAACTCGGTTCACTGGCGACTCCACCCATGACAAAGGATGCGATTGCCGGACGGATCCGACGTCTACTAGCGATGGCAGATAAACGTGCGCATGATCTGGGAATTCCTGATACTGAGGCGGGGCTCACACCTGATTTATTGGCTGATTAGGCCGACTGATAGGATTTACTCATCACAATGTAGTGATTATTTACAGTGCTTAATGAGATAACTCATTATTTAAGAAGGTGGGACAATCGTGATTCGTGTTGGAATTAATGGATTTGGTCGTATTGGACGTAACTTTTTTCGGGCAGCGCTGCTCTCCGAAGCTGATTTTGAGATTGTCGGCATAAACGACCTCACAGACAATCACACCCTCGCTCACCTCTTAAAGTATGACTCGATTCTCGGCCGTCTGGGCCTACCTGTTACATACACAGAAGACTCCATTACCGTTGGGGGAAAGACGATCAAGGTATTTGCTGAGCGCGATCCGGCAAACTTGCCTTGGGCATCTGTGAATGCAGATATCGTCATTGAATCAACTGGGTTCTTTACCAAAGCCGCAGATGCTAAAAAACACATTACCGCTGGCGCAAAGAAGGTCATTATTTCCGCCCCCGCAACCGATGAGGACATAACCATCGTGCTCGGAGTTAATGATGAAAAGTACGACCCAGCTACCCACCACATTATTTCGAACGCTTCATGTACTACAAACTGCCTTGCACCAATGGCCAAGGTTCTCGACGAAGAGTTCGGCATCGTTCGTGGTTTGATGACAACGGTTCATGCTTACACAAATGACCAATCACTACATGATCAACCACATAAGGATCTCCGACGTGCACGCGCCGGTGCGCTGTCAATCATTCCAACATCTACCGGAGCCGCTAAGGCGATCAGTTTGGTCCTACCAAACCTTAAGGGAAAACTCGATGGGTATGCCTTACGTGTACCAGTCCCAACGGGTTCTGCCACAGATCTCACAGTTGAACTTGCCCGTGAAGTGACTGCAGCAGAGATTAACGCTGCTATGAAGAAGGCTGCCGAAGGTCCACTCAAGGGAATCTTGCAGTACACCGAGGATCCAATCGTTTCAGCTGATATCGTGACCGATCCAAGTTCTTGCATCTTCGATGCTGGACTTACCAAGACCATTGGTTCAACCGCAAAGGTTCTTGGTTGGTATGACAACGAATGGGGTTACTCAAATCGCCTCGTCGATCTCGTTAACTTTGTAGGTAAATCTCTCTAATGAGTTTTACCACGCTCACATCACTTTATGTGACAGGAAAGCGAGTTCTGCTTCGGTGCGACCTGAATGTCCCTATCAAAGAGGGCGTCATCCGCGATGACGGTCGCATTAGGGCATCCCTGCCCACCATTAAATATTTGACGGAGCATGGTGCCAGCGTCGTTATTACGGCCCACTTAGGTCGCCCCAAGGGCGAGCGCAATCCAGATATGACGTTAGCTCCTGTCGCACACCGACTAGGTGATCTGCTCGGCTCTCCCGTTCTCTTCTCCTCGGAGGTTGTTGGAGCCGAAGTTGATGCAAAGAAAGCTGCCCTTAAACCAGGAGAGATCCTTCTTCTGGAAAATGTGCGCTATGAATCTGCTGAAACATCGAAGGAAGAGGCGGAGCGTATTGCATTCGCCTCTCAATTGGCTGTTGGAATGGATCTTTTCGTCAGTGATGGATTTGGTGCGGTGCACCGCAAACATGCCTCCGTCTATGACATAGCCAAGATTCTTCCGAGCGCTGCTGGTTTTCTCGTTGCTGCAGAGATTGAAGTTCTTAAGAAATTAACCGAGAACCCCGATCGCCCGTATGGCGTAGTGCTCGGTGGCGCAAAGGTCTCTGACAAGATCGGTGTTATCAAGAACTTACTCGGCAAGGTAAATGTCCTAGCGATTGGTGGAGGGATGCTCTTTACATTTCTCGCCGCCGAAGGTTACGAGATTGGAAAGTCACTAGTTGAGATCGAACTCGTGGATGATGTGAAGAAACTCCTCCAAGAAGCGAAAGCTCTTGGCGTAGAACTCTTACTTCCAACCGATATCGTCGTGGCCCCAGCATTCGCAGTCGATTCCACACCCACCTTGGTGAGTGCGTATGCAATTCCCGCGGATCAAATTGGCCTTGATATTGGACCCGTGAGCGCCGCTGCCTTTGCCGCCGCGATCGAGAAATGCCATACCGTTTTCTGGAATGGCCCCATGGGTGTCTTCGAATTTCCCAACTTTGCACATGGCACACAAGTGGTTGCCGAGAGCCTGACAAAGGTTCAGGGAATTTCTGTCGTAGGCGGAGGGGACTCGGCCGCAGCAGTTCGGGCTCTTGGATTTAGCGATGATCAGTTTGGCTATATCTCCACCGGTGGTGGCGCGTCACTCGAGTACTTAGAAGGAAAACCACTCCCAGGGATTGAGGTTCTAAATCATGCGTAAGCCATTGATCGCGGGAAACTGGAAGATGAATCTCAACCATCTCGAGGCGATAGCTGTAACTCAAAAACTCTCTTACTCTTTAGAGGAGAAGGATTACGACGCTGTAGATGTCGCGATCTTCCCTCCCGTTACCGATATTCGGTCGGTGCAGACGCTTATTGACGGTGATCGCCTGCGACTTACCTACGGAGCGCAGGATCTCTCACCGGAGGTCTCGGGCGCTTTTACCGGAGATATCTCTGGCGCGATGTTGAGCAAATTGGGATGTACCTATGTCTTGGTTGGTCACTCCGAGCGTCGCACCATTCACAATGAGAGCAACTCGTTGGTTGCCAGCAAGGTGAAGGCAGCGCTGGTAAATGAGATGGTTCCGATCCTCTGTGTCGGTGAAGATCTCTCTATCCGTGAATCTGGCCAGCAAGTCGAGTTTGTTGTTGCCCAATTAACGCAATCGCTTCACGGGTTGCATAAGCCTGATCTCAAGAAGGTGGTATTCGCCTATGAACCGGTCTGGGCGATTGGAACAGGCAAGACTGCTACTCCAGCCGATGCTCAAGAGGTGTGCGCCGCTATCCGTGAGGCGCTGCGCTCCATCGGTAGCGATGAGATAGCTGCCGCAGCCCGGATACTCTATGGAGGCTCTGTTAAGTCGGCAAATATCGTCGATATCATGCGCGAAAGCGATGTTGATGGTGTTCTCGTCGGGGGAGCTAGCCTTGATCCTGAGGAATTTGCCCGAATCGCCAAGTTCTACCGCGTGGCCACCTCCTAATTAGACGCTATCCTTAGCCCCTGGCTCGAAAGAGTCCATTTGACCTTCATCGAGTTCATCTAGCCCGGCCTCGTACAGGCTGGGATTAGTAGGAAATAAAAGGAGCCTGACCGTGGTTTTAGCTTTATCAATTCTTCTGGTGATTACGAGCGTTCTGATGATCCTCTTGGTTCTGCTCCACAAAGGCAAGGGAAGCGGCCTCTCTGACCTCTTTGGTGGTGGCATCTCTTCCAACTATGGCGGTTCCTCGGTTGTAGAGAAGAATCTAGATCGCATCACCATCGTCGTTGGTGGTCTCTGGTTTGCCGGGGTAGTCACCCTCAGTCTTTACCTTAAGTAACAAGCGTCTCTTCACACATAAAAAAATTTAAAGGGAGTAAAAATGGCAGGAAGTGCAATTCGCGGTAGTCGCGTCGGTGCCGGTCCAATGGGCGAGGCGGAGCGTGGCGAAGCGATAGCTCGATTCCGTGTCTCATATTGGTGTGCCAATGGCCATGAGACCCGTCCATCGTTTGCCGAAGATGGCACAGTTACGATTCCTAATGAGTGGGATTGTCCACGTTGCGGTTACCCTGCTGGTCTAGATAAAGATAAGCCACCACTACCTGTTAAGAATGAGCCATATAAGACCCACCTGGCTTATGTAAAAGAGCGTCGCACCGAAGCGGAAGCTGAAAAGATTCTCGGTGATGCGCTTTCGAAATTGCGCGGCGACGACTAAATCTGATTTAGCTCGAGGAGCAAGGCCCGCAATCCAGCTTCTCTTTTCTTAAGGTGGATGCGAAGCAACGGGAAATTACGATCCGTTAAAGCCTGGCCATCCCCAAGAGCTTGTGCCATGAGCAAGGTGTGGAATGAGAAATTCTGCTGCGGAATTGCCAGGTCGCTCTCATTCTCTCCTGTGATCTGGAAGAAAGCTCCGTTATGTTGCCCACCCTTATGGAACTGCCCAGTGGAGTGTAGAAAACGCGGCCCCCAACCAAAGGTCGTTCCCCTACCACTCTTGCGAGCAACTACCTCGCGGATTAAAGGTGCTTGGTTATCAATGCCCCGGGACAGATAAGCCATTATCGCTATGTAATGGCTGGAGTGCCCGAGAAATTCACTCAGTTGCCCAGCGAGAGTATCCGCCTTTGATGAGCTATAAACGGCGAGCAGATCATTTTCGAACGCTGCCTTAAGGCGCGGGACCTTGCCATCATTCCATGTGGAGAGGAGAGAGCCGGTGCGTTCCTTCGCTTCGGTGACGTTGGGCTGATTAAAAGGATCGACGGCGAGGCTATATCCCAAGAGCGCTGTGACCCATTCCCAGAGGATGAACTGCTCACCTAGCGTCCCAAGAACGGTGAGATCGGCGCCAGTTCCGTTCTGAAAACCTATCTTGAGGCCTGCACCTGCGATCGGTGCATCTTCAGATTCAATAGCAATCGGAAGTCGACCGGTCTGATTCTTCCCGGTGGACTCTGCAACCAACTGCTCGATCCAATCGGAAATTCCCGGGAGATCTGATCCGGCATCAAAGAAGGCCACATTCTGTTCGCCCGTATCGAAGATCATGGCAGCAATTATTACCGCCGCGGAATTGGGGTTTACAAAAGTTTGCGCAGCGGATGCAGCATCATCTATCAAAATCGAAACATCGACACCTATTAGCGCTGCAGGTACCAAGCCAAAGGCTGAGAGCGCGCTATATCGTCCACCAACATTAGGGTCAGCATTGATGACGCGCAGACCATCGGCACGTGCCGACTTATCTAGGGGTGAGCCGGGATCGGTAACAATAACAAAGTGATCTGCAGGGTTTAGGCCAGCATCCTGGAATAGTTTGGTAAAGAAGGATTTGTGCGAAGCAGTCTCGATGGTGGAACCAGATTTAGATCCAACAACAATGAGGCTATGGGCTAAATCAGCGGGAATAGCCGCTTTGATCTGATCTGGATCAGTTGTATCCAGAACTGTCAGTTGCTTTCCGTACGTCTTTGCAATTACTTCTGGGGCGAGGGAGGAGCCACCCATACCTGCCAGAACAATTGTTGAAATATCTTTACTGCGCGCCCACGCGGTGAGTGCATCGAGTTCCGGAAGTAAGGCGCGAGAGGTTGTAGGTAGGTCGATCCAGTTTAGGCGTACCGCCGCCTCACTCTGCGCTTGCGGACCCCAGAGCGTCGGATCTTTCTCTGCGAGGCGAGGCAAAATTTGATTGAGAGAGGTTTTCGTGGCAGCCGTAGCACGTTCTAGCGAAGGACCAGAAACAGTAATCATTTAGGAGACCGCACTCACATTGTCTAGTAGTTCTTGCCAGGCATCGGCAAATTTTTTAACTCCATCTTTCTCAAGGAACTCCACTACATCAGTGAAATCAATACCTGCCTCTTTCAACGCTATGAAGTGAGAGTGAGCTCCAGCAATTGCTGGGGTGATCGAGTCACCACGGACTACTCCGTGAGAGCGGACCTCGTCGAGGGTCGCTTCTGGCATGGTGTTAACACAGTGATGTGCAATCAATTCGATGACATAACGGGTTGAGTCGTAGGACTTATCTTTAACTCCAGTTGAAGCCCAGAGTGGGCGCTGTTGATTCGCGCCAACTTCTGCCAACTTCTGCCAGCGCGGCGATGCGGTGACCTCTAGGTAGGCCTCGTAAGCGAGCACCGCATTTGCGATAGCTGACTTCCCGCGCAGCGGCGAGTTGGATGAGAGTGCATCAAGGCGCTTATCAATCTCGGTATCGATACGAGACACAAAGAAAGAGGCAACAGAATGTATTTCAGTGATAGGTAATCCGGCCGCAAGACGGTCTTCTAAACCTCCGAGATAGGAATCCATCACCAGCTTATAGCGCTCGACTGAGAAGATCAGGGTGACGTTGATGCTAATTCCTGCTGCGGTGAGTTCCCGTATTGCAGGCAGTCCAGCAAGAGTCGCAGGTACTTTTACTAAGAGATTAGGGCGGTTAATCAAATGCCAGAGTGATTTTCCCTGTGCAATGGTGGCTTGCGTTTCGTCTGCTAAAAAGGGATCAACCTCGATACTCACTCGACCATCCACATGGTGTGATGAGTTGAAGATTTGCATAAAGAGATCACAAGCTGCCATCACATCTGCAGTGGTGAGGGCGGTGACGATTGCGGCAGTATCGGCACCTTGCTCTTTTAGCGCTAGAACATCTGCTCTGTAGAGGGCAGAGCCCTTGATTGCCGCAGAGAAGATACTCGGATTGGTAGTAACTCCGACGACATTTGACTCCGAAATAAGTTTTGCCAGACTTCCACTCTGCAATCGGTCGCGGGAGAGGTCATCGAGCCAAATTGAAACTCCAGCATCGCTTACGGCTTGAAGATTTGAGGACATTACTTGCCTACCTTTGCGATTGATTCTTTAGCTGCCGCGACGACCGCTTGCGCGGTAAACCCGAACTCCTTGAAGAGTATTCCCGCTCCTGCGGAGGCACCAAAGTGATTGAGTCCAATCGAGACTCCGGCATCCCCAACATATTCGCGCCATCCAGCAGTCACGCCAGCTTCAACGCTGACTCGCGCTCTTACCGCTGTTGGCAAGACTGACTCCTTGTACATGTCATCGCTCTCATCAAACCACTCGAGGCAAGGCGCGCTCACAACACGAGCCTGAATACCTTCGGACTTGAGAATCTCTTGGGCTGCAATTGCCAGTGCTACTTCAGACCCAGTGGCAATCAGAATGACATCAACTTTTCCATCGACATCGCTCACGATGTAAGCCCCTTTCGCGACACCTTCGGCGCTGCCAAAGAGGGCGCGGTCTATCACCGGAAGATTTTGTCGGGATAATGCGAAGCCCGCCGGTTTTGCCCGAGTGATTACTTCCCGCCAAGCGATGGCAGTTTCGTTGGCATCGGCTGGGCGAATTACCGCCAGGTTAGGAATCAACCGTAATGAAGCGACGTGCTCCACCGGTTGATGCGTTGGACCATCTTCGCCCAGACCAATTGAATCATGTGTCCATACATATGTCACAGGTAGATTCATAAGGGCCGTGAGTCGAACGGCACCACGCATGTAATCACTGAATACCAAGAAGGTTCCACCAAATGGTTTGCTCAATCCGTGCAAGGCAATTCCATTGAGAATTCCCCCCATTGCATGTTCTCGGATGCCAAAATGGATGAGGCGACCATAAGGATCTGCATTTTCTATCATGCTACTAGCAGGCAAGAAGGATTTGCTACCGTCAATGGTGGTGTTGTTGCTTCCAGCAAGGTCAGCCGATCCGCCCCAAAATTCTGGAAGCACCGATGCGATAGCCGAGATGATCTTCCCTGACGCGGCACGTGTTGCTACATCTTTACCAGCTGGAAAAGTAGGGATCGCGGATTCCCAACCATGGGGAAGGGTTTTACTACGCAGGCGATCGAGGAGGAGGGCGCGTTCTGGATGTGCGCTCTTCCACGATTCAAATTCCACGCTCCACGCGGCATGAGCTGCTTTGCCACGTTGCATTACCTGGCGCGCGTGTGAGAGAACTTCCTCTGGGACATAAAAACTCTCTGCTGGATCTAGTCCGAGCAGCACCTTGGTCGCAGCTATCTCATCAGCGCCGAGGGCAGATCCATGTGATTCAGCTGTTCCGCGAGCGTGCGGAGCCGGCCAGGCGATGACGCTATGCAGGCGAATCAAGGTGGGGTGATCCGAGGTGGATTCAGCTACGACCATGGCTTTTTCAAGTGCGTCGCGATCGATATTTCCATCGGCGAGCGCAGCAACTTCAATAACGCTCCAACCATATGCGCGATAACGGGCGGCAACATCTTCGGTAAACGCGACGTGAGTATCACCTTCGATACTGATGCGATTGTCATCGTAAATCATCTTGAGATTACCAAGTGCCTGAGTACCTGCGAGCGAAGAGGCTTCACCACTCACGCCCTCTTCTAGATCCCCATCAGAACAGATCACCCAAATATTATGGTCGAAGAGAGAGGTCGCGCTCTCTGGATCGAGCAGTCCCTTTTCAAAGCGCGCTGCCATCGCCATTCCAACTGCATTCGAAACACCAGCGCCCAATGGACCGGTTGTTGTTTCAACGCCGTTGGTATGACCGTATTCAGGGTGACCAGGGGTCAAAGAGTTATGGGTACGAAATGCTTTTAGATCATCGAGTGATAGACCGTAGCCCGAGAGGAATAACTGGATATAAAGAGTGAGCGAAGAGTGGCCACAGGAGAGAACAAAGCGATCGCGCCCAAGCCATGAAGAATCTGCAGGATCGTGATTGAGAAAGCGCTGGAAGAGGGTGTAGGCGACCGGGGCGAGGGACATGGCAGTTCCGGGGTGGCCATTACCTACCTTTTGGACGCTATCCATAGCGAGGGCTCGCGCGATTGTTACTGCGCTATCGTCATTCTGACTCCATGCGTTGCGATCCATATGATCTATCTCCCTGTTTATGTTACTTCTTTTATGATTTTGAGCGGCTAAAGACGTTTGCTTTAAATCCGACATTCCAAATCGTCAACCACATTAACCCGGCCCCGAGTAGGTGCGCGGCTACGAGGGCTTCAGGTAGATGAGTGAAGTATTGAATATAACCGATGGCCCCCTGGCTGAGACACACGAGCAAAAAGAGGAGAACTTTCTTCCCGATAAATGATTGGGTCTCCACTGGCTCAGATACCTTGATGACTAGGTAGAGTGCAAGTGTTAGGCAGAGCAGAGCAATTACTGAATCGGCGTGTAACCACGAGATCTGACGGGGATCGATGTGATAGCGCTTGGCTTGAATATCTCCGGCATGTGGACCAGAGCCAGTAACGATGGTGCCGAGGGTGATTACGACGAGGCTTAGCACTGTGACTATGCGAATCAGTAACTTAGTAGTTGGCAGCACCGTGGTTCGGGCCTTGGCAAAGATGCGTTCTCGTAACGAGAGAGTTGGTGGAATGAGAGCGATGGATAAGAGGAAGTGAGCGGAGACTGAAAATGGATTTAGCTTGGTCAGGACGGTGATACCGCCGAGAACGATCTGGGCCACGATCCCTGCTAATTGGGTGGCGGCCAGTAAGCGAATCATCTTCCAGTCGCTGCGGCCGCGGCCCCAGCGCAAGGCTCCGATGACAGCTGCGATGATCGCAACTACCAATATAAATGTCAGGAGGCGATTGCCGAATTCAATCCAGGAGTGCAGCGTTCCTTGGGCCTGATGGGGGACCGGTGCGATAGAACCAGAGACGCATTGCGGCCAGGTCGGACATCCCAATCCAGATCCAGTAAGTCGGACAGTTCCACCGGTGACGATAATTCCCACCTGGAGGAGCACAAGCGCCGTATAAATCAGGCTGGCTAAATTCACGCTCGTAGCCTATTGCCCTCTGGGGTTATTGCCGCCTGGCGGGTTCGATGGGCGAGCCACGGGGTTTCAATTGGCGTAAAAGGGGGAATTACGCAACACTATTGTTGTGAAAAAGAGCGAAGATAGGACGAGAGATCTCGTCGCACGCTCTATTCTGGAAAATGGTCCGCAGAGTGCAGTTGAGTTAGCGGCTCGGCTCCACCTTACCCCCGCAGGGATTAGGCGTCACTTAGATCTCCTCCTCTCCTTGGGCCTTTTGGAGGCCCGCGATCCGCACCGAACCACAACTTCGCTCAGAGGTCGCGGCCGCCCTTCTAAGGTCTTTGTAATTACCGATGTGGGCCGGGAAAAGTTTGAACATTCATATGATGATCTAGCGCTCTCGGCGTTGCGCTTCATGGCCACATTCAAAGAGCGCGATGCGGTGAATGATTTCGCAGCCAGTCGGGCCGCTGACATCGAACGTCGCGTTGGTAAAGCCATCAGCGGTGCACTTACAAGCGAAAAGAAAGTTGCAGCGCTCGCTAAATTCTTGACTGCCGAGGGGTATGCCGCAGAGAGCAAAGAGACCGCTCCAGGTATCCAACTCTGTCAACATCACTGTCCGATCGCTCACGTAGCTTCGGAATTCCCAGAACTCTGCGAGGCCGAAACCGAAGCCATCTCACGCGTATTAGGCACACATGTTCAACGCCTTGCAACCATTGCCCATGGCGATGGTATTTGTACAACATTTATTCCAACGAACACAATTACACAATCCAGCACTCAATCCGGCGCGACACGGTCTAAAAAGGGAGCACTCGCATGACTGATACAACCCTCCATCCAGAACTCGATGGCATCGGCACATATGAATATGGTTGGTCTGATTCAGATGTTGCTGGAGCCAATTCTCGGCGTGGTCTCAATGAAGATGTTGTACGCGATATTTCGGCAAAGAAGTCTGAACCACAGTGGATGCTCGATCTCCGGCTCAAGGGTTTGGCGCTCTTTGAAAAGAAGCCGATGCCTTCATGGGGTTCTGATCTTTCGGGAATCTTCTTTGACACCATCAAGTACTTCGTGCGCTCTACTGAGAAGCAAGCAACAAGCTGGGAAGAGCTCCCAGAGGATATTCGCAATACCTACGATCGCTTGGGTATCCCCGATGCTGAGAAGAACCGCTTAGTATCCGGAGTCGCTGCTCAATATGAATCTGAAGTGGTCTACCACTCGATTCGCGAAGATCTTGAGAAGCTCGGCGTTATATTCGTTGATACCGACACTGCGCTGCGCGAACATGAGGAACTCTTCAAGGAATACTTCGGCACCGTTATTCCAGTAGGTGACAATAAGTTTGCTGCACTCAATACTTCGGTCTGGTCTGGGGGATCATTTATCTATGTGCCAAAAGGTGTCCATGTGGATATTCCGCTCCAGGCATACTTCCGAATCAACACTGAAAACATGGGGCAATTCGAGCGCACGCTGATCATCGCTGACGAAGGTTCATATATTCACTATGTCGAAGGTTGCACGGCTCCCATCTATTCCTCCGATTCCCTTCATTCGGCAGTTGTCGAGATCATTGTGAAGAAGAATGCCCGTGTGCGTTACACAACCATTCAAAACTGGTCTAACAATGTTTATAACCTGGTTACCAAACGTGCCACATGTGCCGAAGGCGCAACGATGGAATGGATCGATGGAAATATCGGATCTAAGGTAACTATGAAATATCCAGCTGTCTTTTTAATGGGCGAGCATGCTAAGGGCGAGACCCTTTCCATCGCCTTCGCAGGCGAAGGCCAACACCAAGATGCAGGTTCGAAGATGGTTCACGCTGCTCCCTATACATCTTCAACAATCATCTCAAAATCGGTTGCGCGTGGGGGAGGACGAACCTCATACCGTGGACTCGTACAAATCTTGCCAGGTGCGCATCACTCTAAGTCGACCGTTAAGTGCGACGCGCTCCTCATCGACACCATCTCACGTTCAGATACCTACCCCTATGTAGATATCCGCGAAGATGATGTTTCGATGGGCCACGAGGCGACGGTCTCAAAAATAAGTGACGATCAACTCTTCTATCTCATGTCGCGTGGACTCTCCGAGGATGAAGCGATGGCGATGATTGTGCGTGGTTTTATTGAGCCGATCGCTCGTGAACTTCCAATGGAATACGCCCTCGAACTTAATCGTCTTATTGAACTTCAAATGGAAGGCGCTGTTGGCTAATGTCTCTTGCAACAACTACAAATTACATGGCTCCAACCGGTCGTGAAGAACCTTGGCGCTTTACTCCACTTAATCGGTTGGCGGGTCTGCACGATGGTGCGGTCGAACTTCACGATCGAATCTCATTAGAACCTGCAGACATTCCCACAGGGGTCGTCATTACAGTTGAAGATGCGCAGGATTTTCCGCCGCTTTCTACCACTGATGATCATATTATCCGTCGGGTTCGCGAGGGAGTCACAAAGGTGCTTCTGGTTTCCATCGAGAAGAACGCCGAAATCGCGCTTCCAATAGTTCTCATACGCCACATGCTGGATATGACTCCAGAGATATCGCGGGTGCAGGTGAGCGCTGGAGTTAATAGCCACGCTACCCTCGTGATAGAAAATAGCGCTGAAGGCGTTTTGGCCGAAGAGATTGAATTCAATCTCGCTCCCGGTGCCAACCTGCGCTTTATCACTCTCCAAGAGTGGTCTGCCCGCGCAGTTCATGTCGCCAGACATCATGCAATTATCGCCAAAGATGCTGTATTTACCTCATATGTAGTAACCGTAGGTGGTTCAGTAGTACGCATATCGCCGACCGTTGAATATACGGGGCCAGGATCTAACGCCGAGCTCTTTGGACTCTATTTTGCTACCGATGGACAGCATCTTGAACATCGTGTCCATGTCGAACATGGCGTGCCAGGAGCGCGTTCCCGCGTTAATTACAAGGGAGCCCTCAACGGCGATTCAGCACATACCGTCTGGATCGGTGATGTTTTCATCAAGGCACCAGCGCAGGGAACTGATACCTACGAACTCAACCGCAATCTCTTGCTCTCGCATGGAGCGCGCGCCGATTCAGTCCCAAATTTAGAGATTGAGACCGGCGATATTGTAGGAGCGGGCCATGCCAGTACTACGGGTCGATTTGATGATGAGCAACTCTTTTATTTGATGTCTCGAGGCATTCCTTCCGAGCAAGCTCGGCGCTTGGTAATTCGAGGATTCTTTTCAGACATTATTTCAAAGTTGAAGCTCGAGGCAATTGAAGAGCGAATTATGAACCGCATAGATAACGAATTATCGGTGGTCAAAATATGACACAGATAGATTTCGATTCACTTACCGAAGGTAAGCCCATTCAGGTAGATGTGGATGGCAAACAAGTTTGCGTTGCTCGCGTGGGCGAGGAAGTCTTTGCGGTTTCCAATATATGCACCCATTCTCATGCGGAGTTATCCGATGGAGATGTCAAAGGTTTTGTTATCGAGTGCTGGTTGCACGGAGCTGATTTCGACCTTAGGACAGGCGCTGCTGTGACTTTGCCTGCGACAGAAGCTCTAGAGACTTTTCAGGTCGACCGTTCCGGAAATGTATTAACTATTAGCCCTAAGCCGAAGGAGAAGTAAATGAGCACATTAAAGATTAAGGGACTTCATGTCTCCGTTATCACAGAAGAGGGTGCAAAAGAGATCCTTCGCGGCGTAGACCTGACTATCAATTCAGGAGAGACCCACGCGATCATGGGACCTAATGGTTCGGGCAAATCAACTCTTGCATATTCGATTGCAGGGCATCCGAAGTACACAATCACTTCAGGTTCCGTCACGCTCGATGGCGTCGATGTCCTCGAAATGACGGTAGATGAGCGAGCCAAAGCAGGCCTCTTCCTCGCCATGCAGTACCCAGTCGAAGTTCCTGGAGTTTCCGTCTCTAACTTTTTACGAACCGCAGTAACTGCGATCCGCGGAGAAGCCCCAAAGGTACGTACCTGGGTTGGCGAAGTGAAGGAAGCGATGTCTGCACTTTCTATGGATCCGGCATTCTCTGAGCGCAACGTCAACGAGGGATTCTCTGGTGGCGAAAAGAAGCGCCATGAAATCTTACAAATGGAGCTATTAAAACCGAAGATCGCCATCTTGGATGAAACCGATTCGGGGTTAGATGTTGATGCACTTCGCATCGTCTCTGAAGGAGTCAACCGCGTCAAGGAGAATCAAGATCTTGGGATCATGCTCATTACCCACTACACCCGGATCCTGCGTTATATAAAGCCCGATTTTGTACACGTTTTCGCTGGTGGGCGCATCGTCGAAGAGGGTGGACCAGAACTTGCCACTAAGTTAGAAGAGAATGGGTATGCGGAGTACGCCACCGCCTAATTATGAAATCAACACTTGATGTAGCCGCGATCAAAGGTGACTTCCCGATCTTCAATGAATTGATGCGTGGGGGCAAGCGCCTAGTATTTCTAGATAGCGGTGCTACCAGCCAGAAACCGATTCAAGTAATGGATGCAGAACGTAATTTTTATAGCACTCAGAATGCGGCGGTTCATCGGGGCAGTTACTACTTGGCCGAAAAGGCGAGTGAGGCTTATGAAGGCGCGCGCGAAAGCGTTGCGAAATTCTTGCAGGTTAAGAGCGAAGAGATCATATTTACCAAGAGCGCTACGGAAAGTCTCAATCTACTGGCAGTCTCTTTTGAACGTAGCCGTGGAGAACTAGCCATAAAGGCTGGGGATGAAATCGTCGTGTCAGAACTCGAGCATCACGCAAATCTCTTGCCTTGGCAACAGTTGGCAAAGCGCACTGGGGCTATTCTCAAGTGGTTCGAAATGAATACAGATGGCTCCTTGGATCTTTCTCGCATTGATGAAATCATCACCGCAAGGTGCAAAGTAGTGGCCATAACTCACCAATCGAATGTGCTGGGCTCGATTCCAGAGATCGCGCCAATAATTGCCGCAGCTCATGCAGTCGGAGCGGTCTTTGTCCTCGATGGGTGTCAGTCTGTTCCGCACCAACCAATTGATATCAAAGGGTTAGATATTGATTTTCTCACCTTCTCAGGTCACAAAGCCTTGGGACCAACTGGCATTGGCGTTCTCTGGGGGCGCTCTGAATTATTAGACCAGATGGAGCCCTTTCTTTACGGTGGCTCCATGATCGAGACCGTAACGATGACTGATGCAACATGGGCTCCCTCACCCAAGCGATTTGAAGCAGGCGTTCCCAATATGGCGCAGGCCGTGGGACTAGCAGCGGCGCTGGATTACCTAACCGCAATAGGACTAGCGAATATCCATTCATGGGAGATGCAGCTCACCGAGTATGCCCTCAAAGGTTTGCAAGCCATCGACGGAGTTTGTGTGGTTGGTCCTCAGGGCCTTGCTCATCGCGGGGGAGTCATATCTTTTGTAGTGGATGACCTGCACCCTCATGATGTGGGTCAGGTGATGGATCAGTATGGTGTTGCTGTGCGTACCGGCCACCACTGTGCCTGGCCACTGATTCGCAAGCTGGGTTTAACTGGGACCACTCGCGCATCCTTCTATCTCTACAATGATTTCTCTGATGTGGATGTACTTCTGGAATCCGTACAGGCTGCCCGCGATTATTTTAGGAAGCGCTAATGGAACTCGACTCGCTTTATCAAGAGGTGATCCTGGATCACTACAAGCAACCCCACCATAAGGGTTTGCCTACGGGTGAGATTCAAGTCCACCATGTGAATCCCAATTGTGGTGATGAGATCACACTCAGCCTCGCTATTAGAGATGGGAAGGTAGAAGATCTTGTTTGGGATGGAACCGGATGTTCTATCTCTCAAGCGAGCGCTTCCATTATGAGTGAACTAGTGAGTGGCAAATCAGTTTCCGATGCGCAGATTGCACTCCAAGAATTTACAGAGATGATGCAGAGTAAGGGTAATTTTCAGGGAAACGAAGAGATTCTTGAAGATGCAATTGCCTTGGCTGGCGTCTCAAAGTTTCCAGCACGGGTAAAGTGCGCCTTGTTGGGGTGGATGGCATTTAAAGATGCGGCAATTCAGAATGGAGCAAAACTATGAGTCAACAAGAGGCTACTCTCGATGAAGTTACCGAGGCGCTTAAGGATGTAATTGATCCTGAATTGGGGATTAACGTCGTCGATTTAGGTTTGGTCTATGACATGAGCATCGAAGAGGGAAATGTGGCAGTGTTGCAGATGACACTCACTTCAGCTGCTTGTCCGTTACAGGATGTCATTGAAGACCAGGCCCGCCAAGTGTTAGCGGACATCACTTCTGATGTAATAATAAACTGGGTTTGGATGCCACCTTGGGGCCCAAATAAGATCACCGATGATGGCCGCGAGCAGCTGCGTGCTATCGGTTTCACAGTCTAATTTTCATTAGGGATATTTAATGTCAATGGGTGGCGGTGGTGGCGGTGGCGCGCACTCCGCCATGCGCTCAATGACGCGTGACCCAGCGGTTAAAGATATAAAATTAAAGCCCGGTACCGTTCTGCGAATCTGGGAATTTGCCAAACCCTTTAAGGTCTATCTCTTCTTCTTTCTCCTGGCGGTAATCGCTGATTCATTTCTTACAGTGGCCACCCCGCTGCTTCTCAAGAATCTGATTGATAAAGGCGTCATCCCGCGTAATGGCAGAGTGGTCACCGAGTTAGCTCTTATAGTAGGTGTGATCGCAATTGTAGATACCGGCGTCAACCTAGTCTCGCGTTGGTTTTCATCGCGCATCGGTGAAGGTCTGATTTATGAGATGCGTACCCAGGTCTTCACCCATATCCAAAAACAGTCGATCGCCTTCTTTACGCGGACGCAGACCGGCGCTTTAATATCTCGCATTAACTCCGACGTCATGGGTGCTCAGAACGCCTTCACCACCACGCTCTCTGGGATTTTGAGTAATATCTTGACGCTCACTCTTGTAGCCGCCGCGATGATCTCCCTCTCGTGGCAAATTACGGTCGCCTCTTTACTGCTCCTTCCGCTCTTCTTGATTCCCACAAAATGGGTCGGAAAGAAGATCCAAAGATTGACCCTCGCCTCTTTTAATTTAAATGCAGAGATGGCCTCCACAATGACCGAGCGCTTTAACGTCTCCGGAGCGCTTCTGGTCACTCTCTACGGAGAGCCAACGAAGGAGCACGAGACATTTCGCCTCAAAGCGCGACGGGTTGCTGACATTGGAATTCAAACCGCCATGCTCAACCGCATCTTCTTCATGACCATAACTTCTATTGCAGCGATCGCGACAGCTCTTGCCTATGGAATTGGTGGGCACTTGGCGATTTCGGGGGCAATTACCGTTGGTTCCTTGCTCGCCATCACTACTTTGTTGGCTCGTTTGTACGGACCGTTAACATCGCTCTCCAATGTGCGTGTTGATGTGATGACCTCACTGGTATCTTTTGAAAGAGTCTTTGAAGTGCTTGATCTGCAACCGATGGTGCACGATCTCGAAGGCGCAAGACCTATTGCCTCCCATCGTCCTACGATCGAGTTTGATCATGTGCAATTTGCTTATCCCAAGGCGAGCGAGATATCCCTTGCTTCACTTGAGCTAGCCGCGAAGAAAGAGATGGTCGATTCTGGGGTGGTCCTGCACGACATCTCGTTCATCTGCGAACCTGGAACATTCACGGCAATTGTCGGCCCCTCTGGCGCAGGCAAGAGCACCATCTCTGGACTAGTACCGAGACTTTATGATGTCACCCAGGGCGCAATTAAGATAGACGGGGTAGATATCCGTGAGATTACTCTGACTTCTTTGCGAAATGAGATTGGTGTAGTTACGCAGGATTCCCACATGTTCCATGACACTATCGAAGCTAATTTGCGCTACGCCAAGGCAGATGCGACGATAGATGAAATTAGGGCTGCTTGTGAAGCGGCGCAAATATGGAGTTTCATTCAGACCTTACCTAACGGTTTAGATACCGTTGTAGGAGAACGCGGCCACCGATTAAGTGGAGGTGAAAAACAGCGCTTAGCTATCGCGCGACTACTACTTAAGGCACCTAGCATTGTTATTCTCGATGAGGCTACAGCGCATTTGGATTCAGAGAATGAGGCGCTCGTACAGTCAGCTCTTGAAGTTGCATTAAAAGGACGTACCAGCATCGTGATAGCGCACAGGTTGTCTACTATTCAAAAAGCAGATCAGATTTTGGTACTCGAATCAGGCCGAGTAGCGGAACGTGGGACTCACGAATACCTCGTCGGTTTGCATGGGCTTTACTTTGATCTCTATCAACGTCAAGTTCTCAATACTGCGCTTTAACGTTCGGTGATCTGACGTCTCTGGTTGTTCATAATTGCGTTCTTTCCAGTGATCGTCTCCCGACCAGCATTGGCGATGACTACCGCGACATATGGAAGAAATACCGCCCCCGCCATTGCAAACCAGCGATAGGGATTAGATAGAAATATCGTGGAGATAAAGCAGGCAGTTCTCACCATCATTGAGATGAAATACCGCCGTTGTCTACCTCGTTGCTCCTGTGATAAGGCCTCTTGAGCGCTCGTGATCACGATCGCAGGAGCATTTTGAGTAGTTCGATGATTTCTACGGAACATTCGATAAGCCTAAGGCCGCTTACCCCTACGCGCCTCTTTTAAGTACGCGTGAGTAGTGGTTAATCTGCTCTCATGACGCAAACTCAGAACCCTCCCCGAATCGTATTTGTAACGGGCGGGAATCGCGGGATAGGACTTTCTATCGCTCAGAGCTTCGCCGCTAGTGGGGATTTGGTCGTCGTCTCCTATCGATCAGGTCAAGTGCCCGAGGGCTTGGTAGGCGTCCAGATGGATGTCACCTCTGAAGAGAGCGTCAAGAGCGCATTTACCGAAATTGAAGCGAAGTACGGACCGGTCGATGTTTTGGTGGCAAATGCTGGTATTACGCGCGATGGATTAACTATGCGGATGAGTGATCAGGATTTCACTGCGGTTGTCGAAACTAATCTCACGGGCGCCTTTAGAACTGCGCAACGTGCCATCTCCCCGATGATGAAAAAACGGAGTGGCCGAATCATATTTATTGGATCAGTAGTTGGAATGCTAGGTTCCGCTGGCCAGGTCAACTATGCCGCTACGAAGAGCGGGCTCATTGGAATGGCAAGGGCGTTGGCACGCGAGTATGGATCACGCGGCCTGACGTTCAATGTCATTGCGCCAGGTTTTGTGGAGACGGATATGACCGCAGAGCTCAGTGATACTTTGCGTGAGAAATATGTGGCCGCGATCCCATTAGGGCGTTTTTGCACGCCAGATGAGGTCGCCTCTGTTGTTAAATTTATCGCTTCACCTGAAGCGAGTTACATTACAGGCGCGGTAATTCCGGTTGACGGAGGAATGGGAATGGGTCACTAATGGCACTACTAACGGGCAAGAACATCTTGGTAACGGGAGTTCTGACAGATGGTTCGATTGCATTCCACATCGCAAAGTTGGCACAGGAAGAGGGGGCCAACGTTGTTCTGACAGGATTTGGCCGAGGACTAAGTTTGACCACCCGTATCGCAGGGCGTTTACCTCATCCCGCTCCTGTAATCGAACTTGATGTTACAAATCCCGAACACCTTGCAGCGCTCTCATCTGAAGTGAAGAAGCATGTGCCACACCTCGATGGAGTCGTGCATTCAATTGGATTTGCTCCGCAGGCAGCGCTGGGCGGAAACTTTCTGAATACCGAGTGGGAAGATGTATCAATCGCCTTGCATACTTCAACTTTCTCTTATAAATCCTTGGCTGTGGCCGTGCGAGATCTCTACCCAACTTCTGGCGCTAGCATCGTGGGTTTGACCTTTGATGCCACCGTGGCCTGGCCCAAATATGACTGGATGGGCGTAGCAAGGCAGGCCTTGAGTCGGCGAACCGTTATCTGGCCCGAGATTTAGGTAAAGAGAATATTCGGGTCAACTTGATCGCCGCTGGCCCGATAACAACGATTGCGGCAAAATCGATCCCTGGTTTTGAAGAGTTTGAAAATGTCTGGAACTCCCGTTCGCCTTTGGCCTGGGATTTCGCCGATCCTGAGCCAGCCGCACGTGGAGCAGTTGCCTTGCTCTCCGATTGGTTCCCCAAGACCACGGGGGAGATCATCCATGTGGATGGGGGAGTTCACGCAGTCGGAGGCTAATCCACCGATTTCGCCCTTTTACCGACCTCAGGGTATCCTTTGCCCATCAAGTGGAGTTTGTCGCTCCCACCTCATCGGCCTTGGCTGATTGGTCAAGAACCTACTCACCTCTTTGGTGGGTCTATTTTTGTGCGACTCATCTCTCCTTGCGAAAAGCTATTTTTTCTAGAGAGGAAGAGTTATCAGCGCTGAACAAAGAATCAACGATCGGATCCGAGCCTCGGAAGTTCGTCTGATTGGTTTTTCTGGTGAACAAGTCGGAATCGTCACTACATCAATTGCCCTATCAATGGCAGAAGAGGTAGGCCTCGATCTCGTCGAGATTTCACCGGATGCCAAACCCCCCGTATGCAAGATTATGGATTTCGGAAAATATAAGTACGAGATCGCACAGAAGGCGCGGGAAGCCAGACAGAACCAGACCCACATAGTGGTTAAAGAGATTCGCTTTGGATTGAAGATTGAGCCTCATGACTATGAGACGAAGAAAGCTCACATTGAGCGCTTCCTCAAAGGCGGAGACAAGGTGAAGGTAACCGTTCAATTCAAGGGAAGAGAGCAGACTCGTCCAGAGATGGGCTACCGATTGTTGATGAAACTCTCGGAAGAGATTGCGGAATTTGGCTTTGTTGAGTTTGCGCCAAAGAAGGAAGGAAAGAGCATGACGATGGTCTTGGGTCCGGTTCTCAAGAAGAGCCAGGCGGTCAAGAAGCCAGCGTCAAAGCCAGCGTCAAAGCCAGCCACTCCTACCGCAAAAGCAGCTCCAGTAGCCGAAGTAGAAGAAGCAGCAGCACCCGAAGTTTTAGAGACCGAAGAAGTTTCCCAGTAATTATCTCGAGATCCAATAAGTACCCACAGGAGGTATGAAGTGCCAAAGATGAAAACCCATAGCGGGGCTAAGAAGACATTCCGTCTGACTGGCACCGGCAAGATCATGCACAAGCGCGCTGGTAAGCGCCACCTTCTCGAACACAAATCTTCGCGAGTTACTCGCCGTTTGAGTAATGATGTAGCCGGTAAGAAGACCGTAACCATGACAGCCAAGCGCATGCTCGGTTTGAAGTAAGGAGAAGATAAATGGCTAGAGTAAAACGCGGCGTCCACGCTGCCAAGAAGCGTCGTACAACACTCGAGCGTACCGCTGGTTATCGCGGTCAACGTTCTCGCCTCTTCACCAAGGCTAAAGAGCAACTTACGCACAGTATGGTCTACGCCTTTGATCACCGTAAGGATAAGAAGGGCGACTTCCGCCAGCTCTGGATTCAGCGCATTAACGCTGGTTCTCGTGCACATGGCCTGACCTACAATCGCTTCATCCAGGGCCTCAAGGCTGCTGAGATTGAAGTTGACCGTCGCGTTCTTTCGGAGATGGCAACCAATGATCCTGCTGCATTCGCAGCTCTGGTTGAGATCGCCCGCCAGCACGTTATAACTGCGTAACGCATCGCTTTGTCGCACGCACCTATTACGAGCCTTCATTCGCCCCACTTGGAGCGAGTGAAGGCTCTTTTGGGTCCTCGGGGTAAAAAGATCCGCAATCTGGAGCGAATATTCGTAGCCGATGGTTTGCAATCGCTGCGCAGCGCATTGATCCCACACATTGCCACCGCTCCCAAGATAGAGATGCTCTACCTCACTGATACTGGTCTTGAGAAACTCCGTTTGGAATTTGCACAGGAGATACTCGATCGCTACGAAGTCATTATGGTCACAGATCAAGTCATGAACGAAATGACCGATACCCAATCTCCGCAGGGCATTTTGGCTCTCTGTAAATATTTGCCCACAGATCTCGCGCGATTTACAGATCTTTCGTTAAAGAAGGTCGCTTATTTCTGGCAGATTCAAGATCCGGGTAATGCTGGAACTGCAATCAGAACTGCTGATGCCTGTGGATTTGACCTGGTGATCTTTAGCGATCAAAGCGTTGATATTTACAGTCCCAAGGTAGTCCGTTCCACCGCCGGATCGCTCTGGAATATTCCAGTTGTAGATGATGTCCCACTAGATCTTCTCGAAGAGTTTTCCTACGCGCATCACCTAGCGCTCGTCGCCCTCGATGGCGCATCAGATCAACGACTAGAAGAGATCGATAAATCTGAACCAACAGTCCTCGTCTTTGGTAATGAGGGGCGTGGATTACCAGAACTTGCCCCGGCTTTCCAGCACATCTCAATTCCTATGCGTGGCCACGCCGAAAGCTTCAATGTAGCCAGCGCCGCTGCCATTTCCATGTATTTCCTCTCTAACTAACTCGGTTTTTAGTAAGATCCCATCTCATGAGCCTCTCTGCGCAATCCATTGAAGATGCCAAGGCCCTTGCACTCGCAGCCATAGAATCTGCCGACTCCTTGGAGGCGCTTAAAGTGGCCAAGTTGGCTCACGTGGGGGATAAGTCGCCCATCGCCCGTGCAAATCAGCAGTTAGGCACGCTGACGCCAGATGAGCGCGCAAATTTCGGCAAGATCATCGGGCAAGCCAAGAATATCGTCGCGGCGGCGTTTGAAGCTCGCACTCGGAGACTTGAGAGTGAACGTGACTCTCGCGTACTCGTCGAAGAGCGCGTGGATGTTTCAATTCCGGCGCGCAGGACCCCTAAGGGCGGGTTACATCCTCTGACAATTCTTACCAATGAGATCTGCGATCTCTTTCTCGGTATGGGGTACCGCGTTGCCGAAGGTCCAGAACTTGAAGCAGAGTGGTTGAATTTCGATGCACTGAATCTTCCCGCGGATCATCCAGCGCGCACCATGCAAGACACATTCTTTGTCGAGCCACTTGATTCGCATCTTGTCCTTCGAACTCACACCTCGCCAGTACAGGTTCGCACTATGTTGGAGCAGGAGCCGCCGATATATGTAATCTGCCCTGGTCGTACCTACAGAGCCGATGAGTTGGATGCAACACATACTCCAGTCTTTTCGCAGGTAGAGGGTCTCGTCATCGATAAAGGAATTACGATGGCCGACCTCAAAGGCACATTAGATCACTTTGCTCGCTCCATCTTTGGTCCTGAAGTAAAAACCCGTTTACGTTCTTCATTCTTTCCCTTCACGGAACCGAGTGCAGAAGTGGACTTCTACTTCAACGGACGTTGGATTGAATGGGGCGGCTGCGGCATGGTTAATCCGAAGGTATTGGTTGCATGCGGTATCGATCCCGATGTTTATAGTGGTTTTGCCTTTGGCATGGGCCTAGAGCGGACGCTCATGGTCCGTCACGGAATCACCGATATGCATGACATCGTCGAAGGCGATCAACGCTTTTCGCAGAGTTTCGGATCAGGTGTGCAGTGAAGATCCCTCTATCGTGGCTTCGAGAATTCGTCGAGATTCCTGCAGACCTCTCTTTGGCAGATATTGAAGAAGCCTTCGTCGCAGTCGGTTTTGAAGTTGAAGGCATTGAGGAGCAGGGGAGCGATCTCACCGGCCCGTTAGTCGTTGCCAAAGTACTATCCATCGAACAGGTCGAAGGTCAGAAGAAATCGATTCGCTATGTGGGATTAGATTGTGGCGAAACAGAAATTCGCTTTGTCATATGCGGAGCTACCAATTTTGCAGTGGGGGATTTAGTGGTCGCATCACTACCAGGTGCAGTTCTGCCTGGTGGCTTTGAAATTGCTGCTCGTGAAACCTATGGCCATACCTCTAACGGAATGATCTGTTCCGCCCGCGAACTCGGTTTGGGCGAAGATCACACTGGAATCATCGTTCTAAACGAAGGCGCACCTGGCGACGATGCAATTGCGCTCCTCCAAATCAACGATGCCATCTTTGATATCGCTGTAAATCCTGATCGTGGCTATGCGCTCTCTGTACGCGGATTGGCGCGCGAGTTGGCTGCATCGCTGCGAGTTTCGTACCGTGATCCAGCGCAGTTAATTGCCACTGATGGCTTTGCGATTAATCAATCCGGAATTCAGGTTGCGATCGATGACCCAACCGCGGCGAGCACAATTTACATACGTACTCTCCAAGGCTTCAATCCAGCCGCGCCATCGCCGCTCTGGATCCGAAGGCGCATCGAGAAATCTGGCATGCGCTCGATCTCATTGGCAGTAGATGTCACAAACTATGTCATGCTCGAACTGGGTCAACCTTTGCACGCCTTTGATGCGGCAAAGATCAAGGGATCAATCCATATACGACGAGCCGATCGCGAAAACGAATTTAAAACCCTTGATGGTCAAATGCGAAAGTTGTCGCCCATTAACCTCGTAGTCGCAGATGATGCACGCGCCTTGGCCCTGGCTGGAACTATGGGGGGACTGGACTCTGAAGTTACTGAGTCGACTACCTCACTGGCAATTGAAGCGGCCCGCTTTGATCCGCTAGCTATTGCGAAGAATTCCCGATTCCACCGTCTCTCCTCTGAAGCCTCCCGCCGTTTCGAGCGCGCGGTCGATCCCGCGTTGGCTGCAATTGCGAGCGCCCGCGCCACCCAATTGCTGATGGAACTCGGTGGTGCCAGCCATATAGGAAGCGCCACGGCCGGAGCGATCCCAGCGATGACCGTTATTTCATTTGATCCACAATATGTTTCGCGTTTGCTAGGCATAGCCGTGCCGCATGAAACTGTTTCAGCCAATCTGCAACTGGTGGGCTGTACTATCTCTAAGCAGAGTTCAGATCTGTGGTTGGTGACGCCTCCAACTTGGCGTAGCGATTTGCTTACTCCGTCGGATCTCGTCGAAGAGGTCGGCCGAATTATTGGACTCAATTCGATAGAGGGGACTCTTCCGCAGGGGCGCTCTTGCGCAACCCTGAGCCCTCTGCAATATCGCAAGCGCGGTGTCGCGCAATATTTGGCGAATCTAGGGTTCTCCGAGGTCTACAACTATCCCTTCGTGAATCAAGAGATGGTTGAAATTTTGGGTTTCACCGGAGCGCGCGCGGCCAGTTTCAAGTTAGCAAATCCAATGTCAGACCAAGCTCCACTACTCCGCACACACCTCTTGCCAGGTCTGATAGAAACAGCGAAGCGCAACTTAGGTCGCGGCGCTAAAGAATGTGCAATCTTTGAAATCGGATCCGTCTTTCGCGATGTAACGAAGTTGGCTCATGTCTCACCCGTACCAACTACATCGCGCCCGAGCGCCGAGACGATTGCAGAAATTTATGCCAGCGTTCCACCTCAGCCGCTCTTCGTTGGGTCGGTCGTTGTTGGATCGCTCGATCGAGATGGCTGGTGGGGTAAAGGTCGGGCATTTGATTGGTCAGATGCAACCCAGATGGCGCTTTCAATCATTGAGCTAACCGGCAACACCGGTGTTATCGTTCAATCAGATTTGGCTCCCTGGCATCCAGGCCGCTGTGCAGAGATTCAGGTAGCAGGCAAAGCTGTGGCGCACGCCGGAGAATTGCACCCTCGGGTCCTCGAAGCGTTGGGCCTCCCGCCGCGCAGTTGCGCATTTGCCGTCATTCTCTCTGAGCTACCAGTCGTTCCATCAAAGAGCGCGAAGCCGATCTACACAATGCCCGCTGCTACACAGGATGTATCGCTTATGGTGGACGGATCTATTCCTGCATCTAAAGTTGAAGCAGCGCTCGTGGCTGGCGCTGGATCTCTCCTGGAGTCCATCACCCTCTTTGATCGCTATGAAGACCTGGGGGATGGGAGAGTTTCACTGGCATTTACCTTGACCTTCCGCGCCCATGACAGAACTCTGACGGCTGATGAGGTCTCTGGATATCGTGAGTTGGCCGTCGCCTCTGCCACCAAAGAATGTGGAGCAATCGTTCGCGCATAAATATGCATAACTTTGCATATTTATACATTCTCTTCTAGACTCTAACCATGAAAATTGGCATAGTAGGCGCGAGCGGCTATTCGGGTGGAGAGCTTCTACGCTTATTGGACCGGCATCCATTCTTTCAAATCCAATACATAGCGGCTGGTTCGCAGGCCGGGTCCTTGATTACAGAAGTTCATCCTCACCTTGTGACATTTACGGGACGCGCCTTCGAGGCCACGCAAGTTTCTCGTATGAACGAGTGTGCACTCATCTTTTTCGCGCTACCTCATGGCGAGTCAGCAAAGCTAATTGCATCGCTCGCTCCGGAAATTAAGGTGATCGATCTCGGTGCCGACTTTAGATTGAATTCGCCCGCCGCTTGGGAGAAATATTATGGCGGCCCTTACGCCGGTTCGTGGGTATATGGGTTACCTGAGATCGCAGGACAACGAGAAAAGATTGCACAATCCACTCGAGTGGCCAACCCTGGGTGTTATGCAACGGCGATTGCCGTAGCTGCCACGCCTGCAATCGAACACGGAATTATCGATGCTGGAGATATCGTTGTTGTTGCCGCATCTGGAACGACAGGCGCAGGTCGAAAAGCAAGTACAACTTTGCTTGGAAGTGAAGTTATGGGATCTCTCACTTCATACAAATTTGGGGGCGTTCATCAGCACACTCCGGAGATAGAAGAGACGCTGGGAATTGTCGCCGGCGAGTTCGTTAAGATCTCATTCACGCCGATTTTGGCGCCAATGCCACGCGGCATTCTGGCCACGGTTACCTCAAAGCTGACAAGGCCCATGAGCACTCTGGCGGCACAAGAGATCTATCGCGCCCACTTCGCGGATGAAGAGTTTGTCACCATGCTAGGGGGAGATGCCCTGCCGAAGACATCCGCAGTACTCGGTTCTAATAGCGTGCAATTGCAAGTCGCTGTCGATTCCCACACCGATCGCCTCATTGTTTCCGCCGCAATTGATAACTTGGGCAAAGGCGCCGCTTCTCAAGCGATCCAAAATGCGAACATCCTCGTAGGAATCGCTGAAAATTCAGGGTTAACTTCAGTAGGTATTGGATCATGATTGTCATTAAGTATGGCGGGCATGTTCTGGAAAATGCAGAAACAAACGATGCGATCATCGCGGCCATTTCCACATTCCACTTGCGTGGCGGCAAAGTTGTTCTCGTGCATGGCGGGGGCCCGGCTATAGAAACGGAATTGCAGGTTCACGACATTGCATCAACCATGACAGAGGGATATCGGGTGACTACGCCCGAAGTAATGGAAGTTGTACAACGAACGCTCTCTGGCAGTGTTTTGAGAGACCTTACAAATAGATTTATAGCTCATGGGGTTAATGCGGTTGGAATGTCATCGGGAGATGGCCAAACTTTGCGAGCCCAAAAGTATTGGCCGCTGGTCCATGGCGAGCGTATCGATATCGGACTCGTGGGTGAGGCCGAGCGGGTGGATCCCACCTTCCTTCATTTGCTTCTGGACAATGGCTACCTGCCCATTGTCTCTCCGGTTTCAGTCCAGTCTGATGGGCAAGCGCTCAACCTCAACGGTGATATTGCGGCCGGATCTATCGCAGGCGCCCTCAATGCTGATGAAGTGCTATTCATAACGGAGGTCGCTGGGATTTATAGGAATTGGCCTGATATGTCATCGCTTATCGAGGAAATTTCACTTGAAGAGTTGAAAACGATTGCTCCGACTTTCGTTGATGGAATGGCGCCAAAATCACGAGCTGTCATAACTGCACTTGCCTCGGGAGCTAAACAAGCTCGGATTATCGACGGCAGAGAAATTTCAAATTTGGATTCAGCCTTCAATGGAATCGGCGGAACGGTGGTTAAAGCATGAAGAATCAAGAGCGGTGGCATGCAGCGCTCCAGAACAATTACGGAGTGCCTCCGATCACTTTAGTAAAAGGGAAGGGCGCTGAAGTCTGGGACGATAATGGAAAGCGCTATCTAGATTTCCTAGGCGGTATTGCTACCAATGTTCTTGGGCACGCACACCCAGGCATTGTTAAAGCCGTAACCCAGCAGATCGAGAAACTCGGACATGTGAGCAATCTTTATTCACATAAGCCAGGTATCGAATTGGCAGAGAAGTTGCAAGACCTGACCAACGACCCAACCGCAAGAGTTTTCTTCTGCAACTCTGGAGCAGAAGCTAATGAAGCGGCGATAAAGATCTCTCGACTAACTGGCCGCAAACAAATTGTGGCAACTGTTGGTGGCTTTCATGGCAGAACAGCTGGTGCGCTCTCAATAACAGGGCAAGATGCTAAGCGAACTCCCTTTGAGCCTCTCCTTCCGGGAGTTAAATTCGTAGAGTTTGGCAATGTGGCCGCTATGCGCAGAGTCATCTCTAAAAACACTGCGATGGTAATCATAGAAACTATTCAAGGTGAAAATGGAGTCGTAGTGCCCGAAGCTGGTTATCTCCGAAAGGTTCGCGCAATCTGCGATCAAAACGGTGTGCTTTTGGCAATTGATGCGGTGCAAACTGGCATGGGACGTACGGGCGAGTGGTTCGGATATGAATCCGAAGGAATCAAGCCCGACATCATTACTTTAGCCAAAGGTCTAGGCGGAGGGTTGCCGCTTGGTGCAATGATCACCTTGGGGGAGAAGGCGCCTGCATTTAAACCGGGGGAGCATGGATCGACCTTTGGCGGAAATCCCGTCTCATGCGCCGCTGCAAATGCCGCCATCGATTTCATCGTTAAAAAGAATCTTCTTAAACAAGTTTCTACATCTGGAAAGTTCTTGAAGACCAAGCTCGCAAAGGTTCCTGGCGTCATTGACGTTCGTGGTCGGGGACTGCTTTTGGGAATCGTCCTCGAGGCTAATGTGGCTGCGGCGGTAGTAGCTAAAGCTATGAGTAATGGTCTTTTGATTAACGCTCCTAGTAAAAATGTTATTCGAATCGCCCCGCCATTGATCGTCAACAAGAAAGAACTGAGCGAATTCGTCAAATTATTCTCTCGAACCCTCAATGAGGTGCTCAATGGCTAAGTCTCTTCGTAACCCGACACAAACTCGTAAGCAGATCATTCATGATCTTGTGATCGCTGGAAAGATCCATTCTCAAGCCGATCTCGTCCGCGAACTCAAGGCGAAAGGCCTAGTCGTGACGCAGGCGACCGCAAGTCGTGATCTACAAGAGATAGGCGCCATGCGAAGCACAAACCGAAATGGTGATGTTCGATATATTTTAGAAACGTCACAGAAGTCACCTTCTTCGATGGACCTCATTCTCTCGATTGCCTCCAGCGCTAATACCGTTGTACTTCATACGCCTCCAGCGGCCGCTCAATTTGTTGCCAGCACTTTAGATGCTGCGATTATTGCGAAGGAATTGCCTATGGCAATCGGCACAATTGCGGGAGATGACACGGTTTTAGTTATTGCATCCACGGCAACCGGCGGCGGAGCACTTGCGAAGAAGATTGCAACAATGTTTGGAAAGGGAAAATAATGTCTCTATGGGGCGGACGTTTTGCAACGGGACCAAATGAATCGGTAGCCAAGCTTTCGAGAAGTGTGCAATTTGATTGGCGATTAGCTCCCTACGACATTCGCGTAAATATTGCTCACGTCGCTGGACTTAAGCGCGCTGGGATTCTTAACAGCGAGGATGCAGATCGGATCACGCATGCGCTGTACGAGCTTTCGCAAGAAGTTGCTTCTGGTTCTTTCACATATATTGAGAGCGATGAAGATGTTCATAGCGCTATTGAACGAGGATTGGTCGGCAAATTAGGCGAACTGGGCGGAGCACTACGCGCGGGTCGTTCGCGAAATGATCTCGTTGTAACTGATTTTAAGCTGTATCTTGTAGATCATCTTCTTGAGGTTGCGCAGGAAACACTCGAGCTAGTAACAACTCTTGATACCGCCGCAAGCAGTCACATAGGTGTGATTGCTCCTGGGTTTACGCACCTGCAACACGCCCAACCAATTCTCTTCTCCCACGAATTAGCTAAACACTCCCATGCTTTGCTCCGCGATATCGATCGAATGAAGGATTGGTTAACTCGCAACTCAGTTTCTCCACTGGGATCTGGAGCTCTTGCAGGCTCATCTCTCGTCCCAAATCCAGAGATCATCGCCGCAGAGCTTGCTTTCCAAGGTGTCACGCGCAACAGCATCGATGCCGTAAGTGATCGAGATTTTGTAGCAGAGGCGTTATTTATCTTTGCCATGCTCGGTGTGCATCTTTCACGTATCGGTGAAGAGTTCACTATTTGGAATACCCAAGAATTTGGATGGGTAACTCTCGATGATGCATTTTCTACAGGGTCATCGATCATGCCGCAGAAGAAGAACCCCGATATCGCAGAATTGGCACGGGGAAAGGCGGGACGGTTCATCGGTAATTTAACTTCCCTGTTGGTCACACTTAAAGGTCTACCTTTTGCGTACAACCGAGACTTGCAGGAAGATAAAGAACCAATCTTCGACTCCGTGGAAGAACTCTTGGTCTTGCTCCCCGCGGTAAGGGGAATGATCGCTACGGCGGGCTTTAACTCGACCGCAATTTCAAAGGGGGTCCTTGACGGGCATGCTCTAGCCACTGAAATCGCTGACTTCCTCGTGCGAAATGGCCTTCCCTTCGCCCAAGCGCATGAGATTTCTGGAAAGGCCGTGGCCTTGGCTGAGTCCAGAGGTCAGGAAGTCCATGAACTCACAGATATCGAGTTTGCGGGGATAGATAAGAGGCTGACCTCAGAACTCCGGTCGGTTCTCTCTGCCCAAGCGGCGCTTGACTCGCGCACTTCGATCAATGGCACCTCGTCCAAGAGCGTTACGACCCAACTGGCGCAACTAGATACGAAAATTCGTGGATATTCCAGCTGGATTGCCAGCGAGCGCAAACGCTTTTCGGGCATGATGGGCGCATGACTGCAGAACTTATAGCCGATCTGGAATGGCGTGGCTTAATCGCGCAAACGACCGATAGAGAGGCGCTTCTTAAACAGCTCAATGGTGGACCGACCTCGTTCTACCTTGGATTTGATCCGACGGCGCCGTCACTTCATTTAGGCAACTTAGTTGTCTTGCTTGTGATGCGACGTTTCCAACTTGCAGGGCATAAACCACTTCCACTTGTTGGTGGTGCCACCGGTTTAGTTGGAGATCCAAGTGGAAAAAATGAAGAACGTACCCTTAATGAGGCTGATGTAGTTGCACAATGGGTCGAACGCATCCGCACCCAACTCGCTAAGTTCCTCGACTTTGATAACGGCGAGAATGCCGCAGTCATGACTAATAATTTAGATTGGACGAAGCCACTTTCAGCCCTAGAATTTCTCCGCGATATTGGAAAGCATTTCAGCGTCAATCAGATGCTCTCTAAAGATAGTGTTTCATCACGCTTAGAGGGCGGAGGTATTAGTTATACAGAATTCTCATACCAAGTCTTGCAGGGTTTTGATTTCTTAGAGCTCTATCGCCGACATGATTGCAGATTGCAAATCGGTGGAAGTGATCAGTGGGGAAATATTATTGCCGGGCTTGATCTAATCCGTAAAGTTGAAGGAGCGAGCGCGCACTGTTTAACAATTCCATTATTGATGAAGAGCGATGGATCTAAATTTGGAAAGACGGCAGGCGGAAGTGTCTGGCTCGATCCAGAGATGACTTCCCCTTACGCGTTCTATCAATTTTGGTTGAACAGTGACGATGCAGATATTCCAAAGTATTTAAAAGTTTTCTCTTTTAAGAGTCATGCAGAAATATCTGAACTCATTGCATCGCACGAAGTTAATCCCGGGTTGCGAGAAGCCCATAGAGCCCTTGCGCAGGAGCTCACCACCTTGGTGCATGGTGCGGGGGAGTGCCAAGCCGCAGAACGTGCAGCACGGGCGTTATTTGGCCAAGGAGAGCTCGCTGAGCTCGATGAAAAGACTCTTGCATCAGCCCTTTCACAACTTCCCAAAACCACAATTGCAGTAGGAAGTGCTTTCCCCACATGGGTTGATCTCTTAGCTGCTACTGGAGTTGTCGAATCAAAGTCTGCAGCCCGGCGGATCGTTAAAGAAGGTGGCGCATATCTCAATAACGCCAAAGTCACTGCAGAGGACTTCATTCCTACGCATGAAAACCTGCTTTTTGGACGTTTCCTCCTCCTGCGCAAGGGAAAACGCGATCTAGCTGCGGTCGAGGTGATTTAGCAGTTTTTTGAGCTATTTTCTGAAAGACCCTAAAACCCTTATAAATCAATGGTTTTAGGGTCTTTTTCTCATTGAGCCATCGATGCGAGAGTTGCGAAACGCCGCATTTGCCCTAATTTGACCCTTTGGGCCCAAACGGGTTATGGTACGACCTCGCTCGCGGAACGGACTGAAAGAGGCCGTGCGACGACAATTCTGTGAAATAGCGTGTGTTTGGTCCTGGTCTATCTCAAATTGACCTTCAGTCCATAGTGCATTAAGTTAAGCAGTCTGCCCTGCAAACGGTGAGTAATTACCGTGCGCGGAGCGCGCTCGTACCTTGAGAACTCAACAACGTGCAAAAATCAATGCCAATAAAAGGGCTTATATAGGCGTGTTCGCATGTCTGTAGTAAGTCCAAATTCCTTTGTATTTTCTCTTTTTGAGATCATTACAAAACAAAAACAATTGGTAAAACATAAATAGCTATAAACGCTAGTTTTGTTTTTTGCCAGATCACAACTTTCTATGGAGAGTTTGATCCTGGCTCAGGACGAACGCTGGCGGCGTGCTTAACACATGCAAGTCGAACGATGAAGCCCTTCGGGG